>Ga0209510_1000954_pt1 | contig 35691 bp, 36 predicted proteins | sample BiotimSIPDNA_FD_185749 | JGI IMG/M metagenome (GOLD analysis project Ga0209510, IMG submission 185749) | Anaerobic biogas reactor microbial communites from Washington, USA - Biogas_R1 time_0 SIP DNA (SPAdes) (version 2) | ecosystem: Engineered > Bioreactor > Anaerobic > Unclassified | place...
GTATGGGGCCCGTTGGATTCAAAAAAGCTAGAAACCTTGTTTTTTGAAATTAGTGAACGAGTTTATTCAGCAAAATACTAATCTTGCTTATAAAAATGTTATATTATAAACATGGCTATAGAACAATTTGCAGATATCTTACTTGAAAAATTACGCTTTATATCTCAAGCGGAAACAGTAGTTGGAAAACCGATACAAGCAGGGGAGCATACCACGATTATTCCTGTAAGTCGAGTTTCTTTAGGCTTTGGATTAGGTGGCCATTCTGGAAAAGGTGATATCACTGGATCTGGCGGAGGTGCTTCCGTTGAACCAGTCGCTTTTCTTGTCATTTCTGGAGAAGACGTTCGCATAGTGCCTGTTTCTCGAGACAATTCGATGCTTTCAAAGATCGTTGATCTTGTACCAGATGTTGTTTCAAGTTTTAAGAAGAATCCTTAATCCTGTAAGCAATGTTTGCACCGTGATGTAATATTTAAATTGAAGCGTTTCGCTAAATCTTTTCAAAAAAAAGCTGCGATTAATTGCAGCTAATTTTTTTGCGAATTTACTGAAAAAAACTATTGTGGATTGCCATTTTTAAGCTTTTCACAATCTAAGAATACAAACTTTATTTTATGAAGACTTTATTTATCACAGGAGTCAATGCTTCTCCATTTCTTATAATATAGAGGTAGGTGCCTCTAGCAAGGTTTGAAAATTCTTGAATGGAGCTTGTATGCTTTGAAGCAGAGATCTTTTTCCCTTTGAGAGTGTAAAGATCCACTGATGCATTTTCATTTAAGCCATTGATCGTGAGCGTTGAGTTTTGGACAAAAGTAGGATAGGACTTTTCTTCTTTCATACTGAATAATTTTTGAGTAGGATCTTTTGAATCGATTTTATAGACACTTAGCATCGTTGGCTCAGGAAGAGGAGGGTTACGAGCTAGATCTTGATTTTCTGGTAAAGTTTCCCATCTAAGGTAATAATCCCCATCGACTTTAAAATGAACTTGCATCTCTGGAAAAGTAGATTTTACTTGATATAATGAATCGAGCCCTGGAATAATTATAGGTAGCGTATCTTTTTCTGGTTGTAACGTTTCTTCATTTAGAACCCACATACGATTACCAAAGTTTTTGTGGCTATATTCTTGAACAAGTCGGCCCGAATAATCTTTTTTTACAGGGCTGCCAGAAATATCAATACCAAGAGTTCCATTTCTATCTAGAGGCCATTTGAATGAATTCCAGGAACTCGTCTGGTAGATTTTCCAAGAGCCGTTCTCCCATCGGGTATTCCATCTCTGGCTAATTCCATTGACATCATATTTGTGATAATTAATCACAGCACGATTTTGATTATCCCATCCAATACCAAAGGCAATATTGATTAGCCCGTTGCCAGCATCCACAGAATCGACAATCACTCCAGGAGTCGATTGCTTGATAGGAAGAGTCACATCCAAACCGCTCATGGTTTCCCAATGGACAAGATCTTTACTTCTAATATGGGATATATCGTGATTGGTATTTGCCACTGGAGTATTACGCCACATCCAGACTACATGAAAATAATCATCAGGGCCTTTTATTGGAGTAGTCATGTAGGCACTATAGAGCCCTTCGGTATTAAAAAAACCTTGCGTGGTTAGACGAGTCCATGTTTTTGTAGCTGTAGAATATTTATTCCAAATAGTTGTACTAGTGTTATTTGCATTATCACGATATTGGAAAAAGAGTTCTCCTTTTTCAATGCCTTTAATAAAAATAGGGTAAGTGACCTTAGTCTCGTTTGAGCCTGTCATGGAAAGAGATTCAAAATTGTCAATCGAATGAGGCTTTGAAGAGCGAAAGTACACAAGTGGTGCGTTATGCATGTTGCCGCTTATATGAATGTATCCGCTATCATCTACAGCCATGGCTATATAATTATGACTATCCCATCCAGTAGTTTGTGGAAGCGTTTTAAATTGCCAATCATTTGAAGAAAGGCTACGCATGGCAATAGTCATTTTTCTGTCTTTATCATAAAAGCTGACGTATTGTAGCTTTGCTGTAGAATCGGTAGCGATTGCAAAATCAACAAAATGAGAAGACCAAACAGAGCTGATCTCAGAACGTTCTACTACAGCGGCGTGAAGAGAAATAGCGATGAATAAAATGAGAAACAATAGATGCATACAAACGCTCCTTTGCCTCAAAATAGTATTCTTCGTTGAGCTTTATTGTTTTTTTAGAGATAAAGTATCGTTTGATTTGTGATTTTGAATTTGTGTTCAAAAAAATGCATTGCACTAGATGCATAAACATAAGTGCACATACTGCCTGCAACATATCTTAATGCAAAAGCAATACGGTCTCTGACAATAATGATTGTTTTAGAATAAAGTGTATTGGATTAAATCACTTGCAATACAAAATTCAATTTTATGAAAAATTGTTTTCGTCAATAAAATAATGATTTAGATAAATTAAATAAAAAAGACTCTCGTAAGAGAGTCTTTAATATAATCGAATGAATCGGAATTGCAATTGCTAGAATTACATTTGCCGAATAGGGAATAATCCTAAAAGATCTAAAACATTTTCAAGTACAATTTGAGTGGCTTGTACTAAATATAGTCTTGACTTTTCTTCTGCACTTCCAAGAACTCGATCTTGATGGATAAAACGATGAGCGGCTTCTGCTATTTCAAGAGCGTATTGCGCGAGTGTACTTGGCTCATCTGTTTCACAGGCTTTAGCAATATTATTACCCTTACGGCTTAATACTTTAATAAGCTCATAAGCTGCATCATCTGTTAGAGTATCCCAAGAGACATCCTCTATTTTAGCTGTATAAGCGGCTTTACGCATAATACTACAAAGTCTCACATGAGCATTCTGAACGTAAGGGCCTGTTGCTCCATCAAAACTTAAAGCCGAATCCCAATCAAATTTAACGTCCATTAATCTTCTGTTTTTTAGATCATTAAAGGTGAGAGCGCTGATTCCTATTTGAGTCGCGATTTCTTCTTTATTCTCTAGTTCAGGATTCTTTTCGTTAATAAAAGTAAGGATTTTTTCTTTAGCGGCCTCAATGACGTCGCGAAGTAAACTGGCGGTACCTGAACGTGTTTTTCCCTTTTCCCATTTCCCTTCTTCTGTTTGTTGTAGAATAACACCAAAAGGAATATGGTACATATCTTGATACCATTCGTAGTCCATCTTTTTTAAGACATGGAACACTTGCTTAAAATGAAGTGATTGTCCTAAATCGACAACATAAAGGCATTTCGAAAATTGGAATTCTTTTTTTCTATAAAGAGCAGCAGCGAGATCTCGAGTCGCATATAAAGTACTTCCATCACTTTTACGAATTAAGCATGGAGGTAAATCAAAATCATTTAACATTACGACATCGAGTTCTTGACTTTTCACGAGGAGCTTTTTCTCCCTTAATTCATCAAGGACTGCTGGGATTTTATCTTCAAAAAAAGATTCCCCTATATAGTGATCAAAAGAGACGCCCATCATGGAATAAATTCTCATGAGTTCTTTTAAGGTCGCCTTTTTGAATGCACTCCAGAGCTTTCTATAAAGAGAGTCGCCTTCTTCTAACTTTGTAAAAGCGGCTCTAGCTTCATTTTCTAGTTCTGGATTTTCTTTACTAATTTTTGAAAAAGAGCTATATAGTAAGTTCAGTTCTTTTACCGTTAATTGATCGAGGGCTTCTTCTTCTAAAGAACCACCTTCTCTTAAGTACATGACGATTAACTTACCAAAGGCAGTGCCCCAATCACCTAAATGATTGATGCGTTCTACCCGATAACCATTCGCCTTGTAAATGCGAGACAAGCTATTGCCTATCATGGTGGATCGAAGATGATGAAATGCTAATTCTTTTCCGATATTGGGAGAACTAAAATCAATAATAACGGTTTTATTATTTGACGAAGCGTGGCCATAATTTAAACCTTTCTCTTCAATCTGAGTTAATACAGAGGTTGCTAAAAAAGAACGTTCTATGAAAAAATTCAGATAACCATTAATAGGTTCCACTTTAGAAATTCCTTGCGGAAGTTCTATTTCTGTGGCGAGAGTCTCGGCTATGATCTTAGGTGCTTTACGCAACTTTTTAGCAAGAGCAAAACATGGCAAACTAAAATTACCATGAGTTGTTTCTTGCGGAACAGTTAGAAGTTGTAAAACCTCTTCTTCTAAAAAAGTACCCGTCTTTGCAACAGCTGCTGCAATGGATTGCTCAAATGAGATCATCTTCTATGTTAGCCTTTTTCTTTGTCGTCTTTTTAATAAAGTCTTTTTCTTGGAGGTTTTGAATATTGGCGTCGCTATAAAGACGATCCATCTGAATTTCCTCTCTCTTTGTTTCTTCAAAAAGATGAACCATCAATTCAAAACCTGCATCGAATACAGCCCATTGAACGCCACTTTTATATTCAATTCCTTTAGTCTGAATTTTTTTGCTCTTAAATTCTTTGGTGAGCTCATTTAGAATGGCTTGCATCTGAGCTTCACTGGTGCATGTGGCAATTAAGAAATAGTCTGCGACGTCGTTTATACCACGAAGATCAATTAGTTGAACGTTTTCTGCACGTAATTGAAACAAAGAAACCGCTGCTAAAGACACTGCTTCAGAAAGAGCTTCTTTCTTTTTAGCAGGTGTAGCCTTCACTGCCTTGACCGTCTTAACAGCCTTGGTGACTGTCTTTGTTGTAGCTACTTTTTTAGCTGGTGCTTTTTTGGAAGTTGCTTTTGGTGCAGCCTCTTTTTTTACCACCGTTTTTTTTGCTGCTTCTTTTTTAACAGTAGCCGTTTTCACGGGAGTGGTTGCTTTTTTTACACTTGGTTTTCGTGTAGATTTTTTTTCATTCATGGTGTGTCCTGTTCGATGATTTTGTTAAAGTCTTTTCCAATATAAACGGTGGCATCTACGTGTGCTCGTTTACTTTTTAATTGTAGTACATTTTTTGTTTTGAGTATTTGACTCAATGCTTCTGCACCTTCCCATTGAGGGTTACGAATGGCGATAATGGTTTCTTCATAATTTTGTAAAAGGTCATTTCGATATTGAACAACATCAAAACCTTTATTACGTAAAAAAATAGTCATTTGAGAGGCTGCACCTGTTTTACCGCAGCTATTTAATACTTCTACAGAACCACTATAAGAGCGAACTTCCGTCACAGGAGGCTTCTCTTTTTCACAACCCATCAAACTACCAAGAGCCATCGAGGAAATTAGAAGTGTAAAAAAACGTTTAATCACAAGTTAAAATTAGAATTTATGAATGAAAATAATTAAAGAAAGTGATTAAAAAGAAGAAACTAAACAATGATTTTATTTTTTGAATCTACGCGAACTACAACAGGATGCCAATTTTTTGCTTCTTCTGGAGTGAGGGATACGTAAGCGACTATAATAATCAAATCTCCTGGTTGAACAAGCCTTGCTGCGGCTCCATTCAAGCAAATGGTTCCAGAGTCAGGTTCACCTTCGATCACGTAAGTATCAAAACGTGCTCCATTATGAATATCTAAGATTCCGACTTTTTCATAAGGCAAAAGCCCTGCTGCATCCATTAGGGTTTTATCAATAGTTATAGAACCTTCGTAATTTAGATTCGCATCAGTAACAGTAGCGCGATGAATTTTTGTTTTAAGTAATTCTATCTGCATTTTTTTAGATTAAAACCGCATTTGTAAAAGACCTGCGACGCCTTTATCTAAGCCGCCTGCAACACCTTCATTAAATGTAGGGAGGACACCAAAACTGAAACGATTTGCATCAGGATTGTTTTCCCATTGTGTTCCAAAGAATGCGTCAGCAAAAGACCAAACGTGAGCAGCGAGAATAGGTATTAACGCGTAAATCCAAGTTTTCTGATCTGGTTCACTAACACCTAAAAAGATGGCTGCTCCAACACCCGAAGCCCAGAGGACGTCCATCCAAACGGCTTTTGAATTGGCTCCAGTTTTCCATTGATAAAGGCTTGGAATTAGTAAAGACAAGTAGGCTAGGTTTTGTTGATCGTTTTTATTTCTGTAAGAACGATCAATATCTGAATCTTCAAGACCTTGTGCTCTTTGTTCGAGCCATGCCTCTTCACTTACACCGAGACGATTCCAAGGTTTTTGTAAATATTCTGTAGGACGAATGCCAAGTTCGACTAGCTGGGTGAGTTTATTTCTTGAAATTCCACCTTCTTTAGCTTGTTGAAATTCCCACTGTGTTAGACCCATTTCTTCAATACGGAAACCATCCCATTCATCACCAGTAGCTGTTGCAGCACCAGTCGCAGGTATTTCTGTCTCGCCCTCAGAATCGTAATTGTAATCATACTGCGCAAAGGAGATAGCACTCAAAATTAAGATTGCCGGAATCGCTTTCAACCAATGAGCCATCTTGACCTCATAATTTATAAATCATAAATGCCGGGGGAGGGAATCGAACCCTCACAGAGTTGCCTCTACTGGATTTTGAGTCCAGCGCGTCTACCAATTTCACCACCCCGGCTAGGGGGTAGATCAAATATAGCACAGTTTTTGAATTTTTGCAGGAAAAAGACTGATTTTGATGTAAAGAAAAAGCAATCATTCCCATTTAAGAGCCCGAAATTCCATGTTTAATGGTGTAAAAATTTTTTTTCCATATTCGATAGCTTCTGATTCGGATGTGAATGGAAGGGTTTGGACTAAGTAGAGTGTCTTTTCTGAAATGATTTTTTCTTTAATTTGGGTAGAAATTTTTCTTTTTTTCAAATTATCTACAAGTAAAGCCGCATTCTCTTTTTGACTAAAGGCTCCTAATTGTAAAACCCATTCCTTTTTGTTAGAAATCGTATTTTGCTGTGTCAAAGAAGAGGAACTTGGTAAAATGGTAGATGAAGAACGGGCTGTTATCGTGGAGGAAGAACTTGCGATAAAGGATGAAGATATAGAAGTCAATGTATCATTCTTCGGTTGTAGCTTAAGGCAAAGCGCTTGAACTTCAGGTTTACGATAAGCTTTTTCAATTGCAGAACAGACTTTTAATAAAACGGGATGTTGTGAAACTCGACTGGTTTCAATCGCATGTCTTAGACTAATCACGGATAAATCATATTTATTGAGATATAACTCAAACTGAGCCTTTGTCATATAAAGATCGGTATATATTGGATCTTGCGGAGAAGAGGTTTGAATTAAACTATCCAGTTTTTTGATTGCGGTAGAAAAGTCTTCCATCCGTCCTGTTTGGCTCAAAGAGAGGATAGTCCATAATACACATTCAGGCTGTTTTCCTTTTTCCAGTTGAGGACAAACGGTGCTGAATAATTTCGCTGCTTCTGCCCAATTTGCTGATAAATAGGCCTTTTGTGCATCTGCAAGAGTAATCGTTTGGGCATAAGATAATGCGATTGAAAAAAGTAAAATAAAACGAAACATATTATTCTCCTACGACCTCACCGCGAAGAGTCCAACCACGGATATCATTGATATGACATACAACGTAATCTCCTGGATGTACTATTTTCGTCGGTTTAAATATGACTTTTTTAAAATTCTCGGTTTTACCTACCCATTCGTCAGGGTCTTTTGTAGAAGGACGTTCTACAAGAATTTTTTCATTTCTGTTAAACATCAATTTATTGCGTTGCATCGTGATTTCATTTTGAATCACGACAAGCCTCTCATGGCGTTCTTGCTTTTCTTCTTCAGAAAGAGTTTCTTTTTCTTGAAAAGATTCGGTCCCTGCTCTAGGACTATAAATAAACATAAATGCATTATCAAATTGTGCTTTTTTTACCACTTCTAGAGTCTGTTCAAAGTCTTCGTCCGTTTCTCCAACAAAGCCACTGATGATATCGGTGGTGACTGCATATAAGGGGTTATTATTACGGAATCGTTCTACAATGGAAAGAAAATTCTCTACATTATATTGACGTCTCATCTTCTTTAAGATCGCATCACTACCACTTTGAAGAGGTAAGTGAACATGATTGCAAATCTTAGAATTAGAAAGCAGTACATCAATCAATTCATCGTTATAGTGCTTTGGATGAGGGCTTGTAAAACGAATGCGTTCAATACCATTAATTTGGGATATTTTGTCTAAAAGGGTCGCAAAAGAAAAGTCATCTTTATGATAGGCATTTACGGTTTGCCCTAACAGCATGATTTCTGATACGCCTCGATCGGCAGCACTTTGAACTTCAGCGAGAATATCGAGTGGATCTCGGTTTTTTTCTTTCCCGCGAACGTAAGGAACGATACAATAACTACAGCGTTTATTACACCCTCTTTGGATACCTATAGACGTACTATAAGGGGTTTGTAATTTAGCGTAGGCTCCCTGATAATTTTCTGTTTCATCGAATTCGGTATAGACGCGTTGATAAGACTTTTGTTTTAAAATAATTTCAGGAATTTCTTTGTAGTGATCTGGCCCAATGACATAATCAATAAAAGGAAGCCTCTTAAACAGGGCTTTGCCTTTGTTTTTAGCCATACAACCGACAATGATAATTTTCAAATTCGGGTTTTTATATTTTAAGGATTTGATCTGAGAAATTCTTGCAATGGCTGTGTCTTCAGCCTTTTCACGAATAGAACAAGTATTGAAAAAAATAAAATCAGCTTCTTCTTTTTTGGATGTAACTTGACAACCAACACTTTCAAGTAGGTTAGCTAATAACCCAGAGTCGTATTCGTTCATTTGGCAACCAAATGTAGCGATATGATATTTCATAAGTGCACCTCTAAAACAATACTAGGAACGAAAAGTGGAGAGTACTGGAGATATTCAACATCTTTGAGAGATAACGAAGCGTGATGTATTATAGAATAGATCATGAAAATGAATTATTAGAGGTGACCATAAGACAAAAACTAGCAAATTCTAAATATTAAAATTGCCTTGTAATAAAAATAGATCTAATATGGGGGCTTTTATTCTTGCTGTTAAATCAAAAAGATGAATGCAACTTCTAGTATTTTTAATTAAATTCCTTAAGACAATATGTGGAATAAGAAAAAAAAATGCTTGTTGAGCTTTCATGATATTAGTATTGAAAATTTCGATACGATATCTCTATTGCTCGAAGAAATACGCCTTTTAGCGGGGTGCCCGTTTGCTCTATTGATTATTCCAGATACTAAAAATGCTTCTGTGGAGCGAATCAAGGCTTTTAAAAAGCAGCTTAAAGAGTGGAGGGAAGATGGTTACGAAATTTTATTGCACGGTTGTTCCCATCTATCTACTGAATCTCATCAACGTTCTTATTTAGGGCAAATAGCACAGATTTTAACTCACAGAGAAGCTGAATTTGCTGGCTTAAATCAAAAAGATTCTTTAATTCTTTTACAAAAAGCTTTAGATTTTTGGTTCTTTCTCGACTTAGATTCTCCAGAAGTGTTTATTGCTCCTGCTTGGTATGATAATCCATTCTTAGCTTCTCAGGTGTTAATGCAAGAGATGCGTTATGAGGGGCGTTTCACTATTCGTACAAAGAAGAAAATTTACTTTTCAGTAGCGATTAGTTTTGCTGGATTAGTTAAGCCATTAGTACCGATCGCCTTCTTTTTTGGCCATCTCTTGCTTAGAATCCCTTTTATTATTCCAAGAATTGCGTTACATCCAGTGGATTTTCCTACCCACAGAGAACAGATTCACAACTTAATTCGATCAGCCTTAAACCAGAGTCACTGGCTCAGGTATAAGGATTTGTAAACTTATTCAGGAATGATAATCGAATAGGTATTTGAGTTTCCAAGCACATCTTGCATAAATACAGAGATAGAGTCTCCTGCAGGAGGTAAAAGATCTTTTTTTATGGTTAATTCTTTGGGATCAGAATCATATTCGGCGGTAATCCAAGGCTCTTCTGTGGAATTCACCTTAAAGGCGTTTCCGTTTAGAATACCCGCATATTGTTCAATCACAGGAATCCGAAGCTTTTCATCCTTATAATAAGGTTTTCCTGGGGCTGGAGGAATTGTATCTCTAATCGAGGCAATATCACGAAGCTCATTTGTTTGAATACAGCGTTTATTTTTTTCTTTGGTTTGCTTAGAAAAGACAAACCATTCTCTTGAAGTTTCACCGAGCCAGTAAATAGGATCTTTAACGGAAGCCGTATCAAAACAGACATGCCAGTTTTTAAAGAATTGAAGCCCTTTTGGATGGAATTCTAAGGAAGTAATACTGTCTTTTTTTGTTTCTTGAATAGCAATCACTTGATTGATGTATTTGTTTTTTAAGCCTTTAATTTCTGAGGTTAATAAATACGGTTTTTGAATTTCAATTTTAGACTGAAGTTCTCCACTTAGTGGGAATAATAAAATTTCACGATTCCCCTTTCCATTAAATCGCTTGACTGAAATTTTAGCGGCGGAGGGGTACTTTTCAAAAAAGAGAGAAATAGGGGTTTCTACATTAGGATAAATATGGCATAAATTAGTAGCGAGTGTTTTATTTTGAGCATCTTTTAGCTCAAATTGAGTTTTAGAACATTCGCTTAAATTTAAGAACGATCTAGATAAAAACGTAAATAGAGTAGAGTCTTGTTGCTTAAAATAGCTTGCTTTGGTGTTTGTGGAACACGATGGTTGAAGAGTAAAATCTCTAAATGAAATATTGCCTGAAAAATCTTCTACTTCAAGACGAATGGTTCTTTCTGTAGGTAGAGCTCCAAGCATTAAATGCCAGTCCCCAGCAGTATCTGCTTCTTCAGCCCAGAGAAGTTCATCTCTAATTTTTAGCATGGTGGAGTAGGATAGGACATCTTTAACTCGTTTGTATAAAGAACGCTTTTCCACTTTTAATTCAATGCGTCTAATGGACATTGGGTTTTCAAGTGGAGTACGGCTGTAATCTACGATTTTAAAAGCAAGTTTTAATGGTTTGTCTTCGTTAGGAACTGCTAGGCAACCCTCTTGGAGAGATTGTTCATTGGTCATAATCACTTCATGATTTCGCCAAGCAGCGGCTCCTAAAATAAAAGGAGCTATAGTATCAAGACATTGTACTCCATTTTGACAAGGAGAAACAATTTTATTCTTAGTGATTCGGGTTTCTATATGTAAATGAGGAGCTCCAATACCAGTACTTCCAGAATAAGCAAGGGTATCTCCCTTTTTTATACGGTCTAAGTCAGGTAGAATAATAGAAACATCGTTTTTGCGTTCAGAAGATTGCCGACGCGCCACGAGATTTTCGATCGACTCATTAAAACTACTTAAATGAGCAAAAACCCATAATTTTCCACTCTCACCCTTAAAATAAATGACTTTACCATAGCCAAAAGGAGATACTTTAATGTCTTGAATCTCTCCGTCTTCAGGAGCAAAAATGGGCCAACCTTCTTCCATTTCAGTAGAAAAATCAATTCCAGCGTGGTAACGGCTTCCTCTATTTTCAGCAAAAGAAGAAGTTAGATAAGCTTCTTTATTAAAAGGGGAGTAATCTGCAGCAAATGAAGCCCCTACAAAAAGAACTAGAAAAAATAATCGAAACATGTGGGTTCCCCGAAAAAACTGAATGTTGAGTTTAATATAGAAATAAAAAAAAAGGACTATGTAGTCCTTTTTTTATTTTAGTGGAGCTATGCGGATTCGAACCGCAGACCCTCACGCTGCCAGCGTGATGCTCTACCAACTGAGCTATAACCCCATGATAGAACACAATATGAGCAAAAAAAAGATTTTTTGTCAAGGGAGGGTCAACAAAAAACTATGCCATTTTTTCAATTACAACGGATTCAATTAAAACGTCTTCGTGAGGACGATCGTTTCGATCTGTTTTGACAGAGGCAATGGCATCAAGAACATCAAAACCGTCAAATAATTGACCAAAAACAGAATAGCCTTCCGCTGCTCCGCCATTTGCTGGATGATCTAAGAAATGAGTTCCTTCTTCAGGATGAACGATAAAAAACTGACTTCCAATAGAGTTAGGCAAAGATGTTTTGGCCCAACTTAAAGCCCCGCGAAGATGAGTTAAACGAGCATCGTAACAATCGCCAATATTGCATCCAGGGCCTTTTGCGGCATGACCACCAGTACCATTACGGTTGGTGAAATCTCCACCTTGAATCATAAAACCTTTGATGATACGGTGGAAAGGAACATTATCATACTTACCCTGTTGAGCTAGTTTAATAAAGTTTTCGGCGGATTCTCCGACAATTTCAGGGAATAGACGGGCACGCATTTCACCATGATTGGTTTTAATAATAGCGATGGTTTCGCCGCTTTGAGCTTTATCTAACTGATTAAACATAAAATCTCCAAATTTTAAATGATTTCTTAAATATATAAATATGAAAGAAGAGAGGGGATGATCCTTGAATCGCTTTTGATCATTAAAATCGTAATAATTATAAGATTTTTTTACAGAGGACAGTTAAAAAATCTAAATTGATGTGTTCAGAAGGCACTGTATAAAAGGAGCCCCTTTTGAAAGATAATTGTAAACGCATCCGACTCTTATTAGATGCTAAGTCCATGGAATGGGCTTTAGATGAAATGGCCGCTAAATTAGCCAAAATGCATCCTTCGCCAGAAAACCTGATTGTGATAGGAATGGCGACACGAGGAATTCCACTTGCAGAAAAATTAGCTTCCCGATTATCCGAAAAGTATGGACAAAAAATCCCTTTGGGAAGCATTGATGCCACTTTTTATAGAGATGATTTTCATTACCGTAAACGTATTCAAAATACGGAAATGAGAATCAAGGCGATGCCCACGTCTGTTGAAGATAAAGAAATTATTCTTGTCGATGATGTTTTGTATACAGGGCGTTCCGTTCGCGCGGCAATGCAATCCATTTTGGATTTAGGTCGTCCATCTGCGATCCGTCTTTGTGTACTTGTCGATCGCGGCCATCGAGAATTACCGATAGCCCCCGATTGTGTCGGTTTAGTTGTTGAAACCGCTGTGAATCAAGAAGTGCGCGTTTCTATAGAACCTATGGATAATGAAAACTCCGTATATCTAGTCGAAGTGGAGGGTGAAGTATGAGTGCATTGCATATAAAACATCTCTTTGGCTTACGAGGAGTATCTCAATCAGATATTAGAACCATATTAGATACGGCCATGGATTTTCGTCAGGTGTTAGAGCGTCCAGTGAAGAAGGTACCTTCATTACGAGGAGTCACGGTCGTCAATTTGTTTTTTGAAAATAGTACTCGGACTAGAACCAGTTTTGAACTTGCTGAAAAAAGGCTTTCAGCCGATACGATTAATTTCACTTCTTCAAATTCAAGCGTTAAAAAAGGCGAAACACTTTTAGATACGTTACGAAATATTGAAGCTATGAAAATTGATCTAGTGGTTGTAAGGCATAAAGGAACGGGCGTTCCACAATTCTTAGCCGATAATAGCCAAGCGATTATTGTCAATGCAGGCGATGGTGCTCATGAGCATCCCACTCAGGCATTATTAGATATGTTGACTATAGAACAACATCTAGGTTCCCTAAAAAATAAACGCATTACCATTATTGGAGATATCCGTCATAGTCGAGTAGCTCGTTCTAATCTATGGGGCTTAACCACTATGGGTGCTCAAGTGACACTTTGTGCTCCAAGCACATTGACTCCTCGTAATAGGGAGTTTTTTAATGGAGTTCACTTTGAACAAGATGTGCGTAAAGCGGTTCATGAAGCCGATGCGGTTATTGCCTTACGTTTACAAAAAGAACGGATGGATGATTCGCTTTTACCAAGCATGCGTGAGTATCGAAACTTTTTTGGAATTACTCGAGAAGTTCTCGAACAAGCAAGTCCATCTGCTTTAATTATGCATCCTGGTCCAATCAATCGAGGGGTAGAACTTGATTCTGAAATGGCCGATAGTGATCAATCTGTTATTTTAGAACAAGTGACTAATGGAGTCGCCGTACGTATGGCTGTTTTATTTCTTCTTTCGGGAGGGCGTGCTAGTGAATAAGGTCATTCTAAAAAATGTTCGTCCTTTTATTGACGGAGCTTTTCAAACACCTACGACCATGAATCTTGTGGAAGGCCGTTGGGTCGATGAATCAATTGAAGGTGCTACTGAAATAGATGCTAAGGGAGCACTTGCTCTACCAGCTCTTTTTGCTTTGGGGCTTGATTTTCAGGAACCTCTCCGAGATGATATATACACTTTCCAAAATGGTTATACTGCCATGCGTCGTGGCGGATTTTACGGTGGAATATATGAAAGTACTGCAAACCCTATTGATAATGTTCAGAAGTTAAGTGCTATACAACAGGTATTTTCAAAAAGTGGATTACATCTTTCCATTTTAGGTGCTTTTAGTAAACACCATATGTGTGAGCAGCTATCTGAGATGTTAGAGCTTGCTTCGTGTGGAGTATGTGGCTTTGGAGATGGAAACCATTTAAATGCTACGACTCGCTTTTTACGCTTAGCGATGGAATACGGTGCGATGACATCCAAGCGTTTTTTCTTTTTGCCTCTAGATCTTTCTTTACGCTGTGCAGGATGTGTTCATGAAGGGGATGTGGCTGATGTTCTCGGAATGAAGGGTATTCCTAGAATTGCTGAGACTATCGTAGTGCACACCATTTTAGAAACAGCTCTTTTCTTGAATGTTCCAATTCATTTAAAACAAATTACTTGTTCAGAATCTTTAAACCTAATTGAACAAGCGAGAGCTCGAGGTCTAGACGTCACTTGTGATGTAGGGCTTTATCATTTACTATTTGATGATCAAGCTATTTTCAATTTGGATTCTCACTATTATATTATTCCACCTCTTCGTACTCCTAAAGATAAAGAAGCTCTTTGGGATGGTCTTAAGCGAGGGGTGATTGATGCTATTAGCTGTAATCATACCCCCGTTCTTCGTCAAGAGAAAGAAGTAAATTTTGAAGATGCAGTTGCGGGCGCTATTTCTTTAGAAGTTGCTTTACCAGCGATTTGGTCTACATTAGTAGACCACGTCGGTGAACGACGGGCGCTGGATTTACTTTCATTCAATCCAGCGAAAATCGCTTCAGCCATGCCTCAAAAGATTGAAAAGGGAACGATAGTCAATTTAGTCCTTTTGGATCCTAAGGAACAGAGTCAAGTCACGCCAGAGAAACTTGCAGGAGCTGTCCGAAATACACCTCTATTGAATGCTCAATTACCTAGTGCTATTAAAGGCTCTTATATTCATGGGGTTTGGACTCAGGTCTAATTATGATTGAGCCCTTCGTCTTAATATGGATTGCAGTAATAGTTATTTTATTACTACTACTTTTAGTATTAATCGAAATACAGCGAAGTGAAAAACGTCGTGAAAACGAAGAGATGTTTGGGACTCAAAGCTTTGAAAGGAAAAAATTACTTTTCGGTTTAACAGAAAAGGAAACGCATACAATAGAAAAATTAGTCCGCCAGTCTACTTTTTCGAATAAGGATGCTGTTTTTAATTCCTCTAGTCTATTTGAAGAAGCTGTAAATCGATTTTATAACTTTCGTAAAATCAATCAGATTCGTACGGAAACATTAGCTTCCGTTTCTTCTTTAAGAGAAAAGCTTGGCTTCACTGTCAATCATCCTCATGTTCTTTTAACGAGTTCAAGGCAATTTGTAGTGGGGATTAAGGTTACTCTTCTTTCCTCCTTGAAAACAAACAAAGAACATACTGTAGTTACAAGTGTGGACGAAAAAAGTTGGAAGGTAAGAGTATCAGGAGTTTGGGAAGAGGAATTTTATCATACGTTAGAAGGGTCTTTTATACTCATGCGTTGGACTCAACCAGAAGAGGCCGTTTACTCTGGAAAAGTAAAAGTTTTGAAAGTGACAGGTAATGAATTAGAACTTTCTCATTTAATTGAGTTTGAAAAACTACAATTAAGACGTTGGATTCGAGAACAAGTCTTATTTCCTGTTCAAGCATTTCTATCGAGTTCGTCTAAGTTGGAAGGCTTTTTGTTTGATTTATCTGCAGGAGGTATTCTAATTGGGTTACCAGTAAGTGAAATACCAACTCATGAAATAGAAATACAGTTTAGATTACCTGGCTTTGGATTAGAACGTGTAAAAATTGAAATTTTACGTAATTTAGGCAAAAAAAGGCAAGAATACCCCGATTTATATTTATACACCGCTTCCTTTTCAGGTGAATTTGGTCGTATCCAAGAAAAGGTGCTTCAATACATATTTCAGGTTCATAAAAAGAAAAAGACGTAATTATAGGTGGTAAAAACAGGTCTAACTAATTATTTTTCAAGGAGTTATGTATTTTTTGCTTGACATTCGCACTTGCGAAAGGTAGAATTGAGATGATAATGTTTCCCGTCGGAGTTTATTTTGGCTTCTGATTTTATTTCACATATGCTTGGCGATCGACAAACGGTCGGAATTGATATTGGTCATTACAGTATCAAGCTGGTTCGTGTATTTCATAGTCATCGAGGGAATATTCAAGTCACCGCTGTTGATTTGGAACGTATACCAGAAAAGACTTTAGAAGATGGGCAAATCAAGGATTCTGAAAAATTAAGAGAAGCTTTGTCTAAAATTATGGCAAGGCAAGTAAGCGATCGAGAAAAGGTGGATATCGTCGCTGGGATTAATAGTGCATCTGGAGTGCTTGTCGATAAGCTAACCGTTAAAGTGCCAAAGAATGCAAATGAAGATGCAATCATTGTTCAGACGGCACAAGCTCGTCCTCCTTTTGATGACCAGGATAACATATTAGATTATCAAGTTTATGATCGCCAAGACGGTGAAATTAAAGTCAATATTGTGGCTGCAAAAAATGCGCTGTTAGATTCATGGGCTGAGTTTTATAAAGATTCCGATGTTCGCTTAAACGCCATTGATGTGGATGTTTTTGCTTTAGCGAACGTTTATATGATGTCTGCAGAGGAAGAAGAGAAAAAAGAAACGGTGGCTATTTTTGATATTGGTGAAAAAAAGGCTAGCCTTGTCTTTTTAATGGGAGGCTTTTTTCATTCTACTCGAGCTTTGACTAGTGGTTCAATGGAGTCTGTGATCAATATGCTTTGTCGTCATCTTGGTATAGACGTTGCAAAGTGTCATGAAATATTTGAAAGTGACAAACCTGTCATGATCGATGGTTTCTCTGAGGCGGACATTGAGTCTGCTATGCAGCTCGCTTTTGAAGAAGTCGTTGGAGCATTAGAATTTGGTATTCGATATTTCTCTAATTCAGAAGCTGGAGAGAAACCAAGTAAAATTTTATTGAGTGGTGGAGGCGTTAGTCTTTCTGGTTTATGTGAATATATCGAAGAACGAATTGGAATTCACACAGAAGCCTTGAGCCCTTTCGAAAAAGTTTCTTGTGCACCAGAAGTCGTTGGTGAATCAGGTCTTTCTAAAGCGTTAGTTAATATTTATGCTCCCGCACTTGGGTATGCCATGAGGAAATTCTAATGGCAGAAAAGAAAAATAAACTTTGTGTTGAAATCAATTTACTTCCTGCTGAATATAGGAAGGTTAAAAATGATTTAAGCTGGATCTTAGATCGTCGTATTGTATGGCCAATTGTCGCCTTGTTAGTCGTAGCCGTACTTATCTTTTTATTAATACTTCATATTGAAGATGTGACTTCTTCTTTAGAAAATGAGTTGCAGACGACTCTTGCTGAAGTAGAAAAAGAAAAACCATTACTTAATAAAATCACTGAACTAGATAATAAACTTTCGGTGATCGCCCAAAAAAATAATGCACTTAAATCAATTCAAGTCAGTAAAAAAAGATGGGTCATTCTTTTTGAAAACATGTCATCCATTTTGCCTCCAAATATGTGGCTTACGAATTTAAATCAGATTGGTGCAAATGAAATGGAATTAAAAGGGTTTACTTATGACTTTTCTGAAGTTGCAGAATACATGGTCAAACTCGAAAAACAGGTTAGTATTAGTTCAGTCAACTTAATCTCTATAGCGACAACGAAAACAGGCGGAGAAGATACCTATAATTTTACTATTAAAGCAGCGATTAAACAGGATCTTGGCCTGGAAGGAGCTAAGTAGTTATGGGTAATTTTGATTGGAAAGACAAAAAAAATATTTTTGCTATTCTAGTAGTGCTTTTGATTGGTGGTGTTAGTTTTGCTTTTTATCAATATAAATGGACTACTTTTGAAACTAAAAAACAAGAATTAGAACAACAGTTAACTAGCGCTCGCGATGACTTAGCTAAAATTAATGTTCAAAAAAATAGAATCGCAGAGTTGAGTCTTCGTTTGGCTCAAGCAGAGAATGAATTTGAACGTCTTAAAGAGATGTTCCCAGAAGAAGAAAAAGTACCTCTGCGTTTACAAGATTTATATGCCGTGTTAAGAAGTTCTGGTGTGCAGATTCAAAAATTCAATCCAGAAGGTCGTGAGCCCAAAGACTACTATATTGAAAACAAGTATTCTATTGTAGTGAATTCTGGTTACCATATGCTTGGCTATCTTTTTGCTGAGATTGCAAATTTTAATTATCCTACTTCAATTACGGATTTGCGTTTAGGACGTTTTTCTGGCATTGCGACAGAGCTTGAAAAAGCGGAGACTCATGGATGGACTCCAATTACCGTTTCTGTCTCATTTAAATTGACCACTTACACATCCAAGAAGGTTGCGCAATGAAAAAAATAAAAGCCCTTCTTCTTATCTTTTTTGTAGTGTCGACTTCTTTTGCTGCTGATGTTAAAGATGTTAGTATGCAGTGTCAAAAAGAAGCTTGTCAATTAGTTTTTCAATTTGTTTCCTCCAAAAACTTGCCTAGTTTTTTTCAAAAGTATGATCCAAAATCAAAAATATTAACGGTTGCTTTTTCTGAGACAAATTTTCTTTTAGGCGATGGAACGTTTGATTTGAATCCTACTTCTCCTTTAATTCAGAAAATGAAAGTATTTAAGGAAACCAATAAAAAAGTGTCCTTGCTAAAATTTGAGTTTAATGTTGGAGATTTAATTAAAACAGATAAAAATAAAATAGAGCTTGTTAAAGAAACTCATTTTATGATTGTTCTTCCAAAAGCAAATGATAAGGGTTGGGTTTTATCTAAAAAGTTTAAGGAATTAAAGAAGGCCGCGGAGAAAGCAACACTTGAAGAAAAGAAACGTCTAGCAGAAGAAAAGAAGGCCGCAGAGAAAGCAGCTCTTGAAGAAAAAAAACGCTTAGCAGAAGAAAAGAAGGCAGCAGATAAAGCGGCACTTGAAGAAAAGAAACGTAAAGCAGCAGAAAAAAAGACTGCAGGAAAAGCAACAGTGGTAGAGACTAAAAATGTTGCTGAATCAAAGCCTGTGTCGGCTTTAATTGACGGTGTTCAAGAGATGATCGCTTTGTCTAGTTTTGGTTTAGAACAATTCCAATTAGTGACAGATGATAAAATAATTTTAACAAATGTTGGTCCATTGAATAAACAAGTGATTACGATTGGCTTAGCTGGGCCTTCCAAATCACCTGTATTTAAAATAAGTAGAAGCTCCATAGTAAAGTCTATATATTGGAGTTCTTTTGGTTTGAACTTAGAACTTCAACCAGGAATTGAGCCTTCAGTACTTGTTCGAAATGGAATTTTGATTTTACAGAAGCCTTCTGATAAAAAGATAGAGGGAATGTGGTATTGGCATGCAAAACCAACAGGCATTCATGAACGTCAATGGATTAGCACCAAATCGACATCCTCTTCTTTTGATTCGTTTGCAAAAAGATTAGAACCTGAATCTAAAAAAATAGTTTCAGTAGCTCAGACTTTTTACCTTCGCCCTACTGCAAGAGAATTAATCGTTGTTTCTGAAGAAACAGAATTGTATGCGGCTGCAAGTGAAAAATCTCAAGTTTTACAGCGTGTTGTTTTTGGTGAACGATTAGTAAGTCTTGAAAATACAGGTTTGTTTCAGAAAGTGCAGTATAATAATAAAACAGGCTTTGTTTATAAAAGAGCCGTTTCTTTCCGTGACGAATTATCAAGCATTCAATTAGAACGATTAAAACAGATGGCTTTTGAAAAAGGTGAAAATCTGGATTCGATTGCTTCTCGGTTTGAAAAAATTACAGAAGATCGAGTGACATATAGTTCTTTTGGTCGTAGAGATCCTTTTGTTGAAATTAAAGGTTTAGTAGAAGAAGGAATTAATATTGATCAGGTGGAATTAGTGGGAATTATTTGGGAAACCGAAGAACCTATGGCTATTCTTGCTGAAAGTAAAAATCCATCTATTTCTTATACCGTTAAAGAAGGTGATAAAATCTTGAACGGAAAAGTGCTTAAAATTACATCAACAGACGTACTGTTCTTAATCCAAGAATTTGGAGTCAGTCGTCGTTACTCCATGGGTTTGCCCGATAAATATGGGAGTTTAAAATGAATTCAATGACTCGAATGGTAATGGTTTTGCTGTTAATGGTAGCTACTCTTTGGGCTGCTCCTGCAGAGGGATCCGTAGCTCCAAATAAGAAGCTATATGACTTCTCATTTGTCGATATTGAGTTTGACGCTGCATTTAGATCTCTTTCCATTGCAGCTGGAGTTGATATTTTACTTTCTCCAGATGTCAAAGGGAAATTGAATTTAAAAGTCTCTAAGAAGACATGGCAAGAAACATTAGATATTATCTGTGAATTAAATGATTTAGTATGGTTAGTTCAAGATAAGTATATCTCTATTCAAAGGCTTGCTTCCTATCAAGCAAAGCAAAAGAAGATTGCTGAACAAGAAGAGCAAAGTCAAGAGGTTGCTCCTCTGATTCGTAAGAACTTCGCTATTCGTCATGCCAAGGCCCAAGATTTAGTAAGTGTTTTAGAAACAATGAAATCGAAAAGAGGCAAAATTACCGTTGTAGAAAGGACTAATTCGATTATTGTATATGATACCGATGCAAGTATTGTTCAAATGAAAAATGCTTTAGACGAATTGGATGTGGAAACTCTCCAAATCATGATTACGGCAAAATTAGTGGTGGTCAATAGTAATCTTGCTCGTGAATTAGGTGTTGATTGGACAAGCGCGATGGGCTCAACGGCGTTAACGCCAGGCGTCGCTTCTGCACCAAATGGAAGTAATGCCGGCGGAACAAGAACAAGTGCTGCCATTCAATCATTCCCTAATAACGGAGTATCTGGTTTACCTGGAGCAGCGACTTCTTTAACTGCAAGTATTTTAGATAACAATTTGCAAATTGCTATTAATAGCATTATGGGAGACGCTTCTACAGAAATTTTAGCAAGTCCTCAAGTATCTACTTTAGATAATACTGAGGCCATTGTTTTTATGGGTGATAAAGTTTCCATTCGTGTGATTGATGATGCAGGCGAATCTTCAACACAGCTTGTAGAAACTGGTATTAAGTTGACTGTCACACCTCATGTTTCTGGAGATAACCGTATTCTTTTAGATTTACATCCAGAGAATAATTCTTATGATTATGACACCAAAGGTGAAATAGTGATCAGCACTCAAGAAGCTAAGACCAAAGTGGTTGTAGCTGATGGTGAAACGGTCGTGATTGGTGGATTAACAAGAAATGAAGATGTGGAGTCTGAAAGTGGAATTCCTTTCTTAAAGGATATCCCTATTTTAGGAAATTTATTCAAATACACGAAAAAATCAGTGACAAAGAAAGACCTCGTCATATTTGTTACCCCTCGTATTATTCGTAATTATATCGGTAATGTACAAACATCAGAACCTTCGGAAGAAAAAGTGCAGCGTTTGGTAGATAATCAACCCGCTCCTGTAACTTCTCCTGCAAAAGAAGAATCAAATAAAGTTCCTGTACAGCAAGAACAACCAGCGACACAACAGGCTCCTGCTGTATCAGAACCTCCACCAGCACCCGCTGCTCCAGTAAATGATGCTCAGCAAAATGAGGTTCCTCAAAATGATGAAGCCACAGCTGAAGAAGGTGAAGATTGGTAAGTAGATCTATTAATAGGTCTACTTAAGCTTATTGAGTGCGCTGATTTGTGTTTCATAGACCAGTTCTGGATTATCAGAACGTAGCCATGATAAGTATTCTGAACCTAGATATGACCAAGCAAAAATATTACGAATCCCCGCATCGTATGCCTCTTCTGTAGCGAGACGTACGTCGGATTCTTTATCTTTGACGATGTGATAGTTCTTTATCCAAATTTGAGCTTCTTTTCCGTACTTATGAGCAACGGATAAAACTTGTTTAGACACTTCTCTATAATTTTCTTTAATTATTTCAGAACTGGTTGTCTTTTCCCAATAAGGGTCAGAACTAATTTCATCTACAAAAGGTAATTCAGCGATACGATCCCAGTTTTCTATTCCCGCTGGGAACCATGGAGGTAAAAGACAAACAGAATTTCGTTTCCCTAAACAATGCACTTTTTCAGTCATTACATTTAAAAAGTCAATTAATGAATCTTCTCTAAATGATTGTACTTCGGGAGTTAGAGAATCGGGCATTTTAAAACCATATTTGTCAAAAAAAATCTTTTGGCATTGGTCACAACAACAAGCCCAGTTATTAAGATTGCCTTTTTCAAAATAAAAATGGGGTTCATCCCAGAAGATGGTTTCCACTTTGGTAGAACAAACGGCTTGAATCCATTGATCCATATAATCTCTGAATTCCTGCTGGTTAGGGCAAGCGGCAACTTTAGATTTTCCATCGACCGTTTTTTGAGCTAAAGAAAAGTTTCTTCCGACAAGTTCAGAAAAGGCTTCTCCACCAAAAACTCTTCCAACGCCCCAAGGGTTTACATAAACTTTAAGCCCTAATTCATCGGAACCATCAATAATTTCTTGCATGGAATCACGGTAATATAAAAGATCTTCTTCTGACCATGTATGAAGAACGTGAGTAAACCCTCGCTCTTTAATTTCTTTCATGTCTTCAAGAGCCCATTTCGGACGACGGACTCCAAAGTAACTAATACCTTTTTTCATAGTTTTATTAATATGGATTTTCTGCTTCAGACCATTGAGGTGAAGCGGCTTGAAAACATACGTGTTTTAATACATCTGTCCAGTCTTCTTGGCAAACAGGCTTAGGTATCCAGAATAAGTGGCCTTCTTTTTCTGAAGGCATTGGCATGGTACGTGGGATAAATTCTATAATCCAAGTTTCTGGAATACATTCTCGTAAACGGTTTACAAATTGAAGCATTTCAGCGTTTGGCTGCATTGGATAGTCTATGACTATTAAAGCGGGAGAAGTGCCTGTTTTTAATGGCTTTTCAAGGGCACGGTATGCTTGTTCTAACCCACTGCAAGTATAAAGAGTTGTATTTGCCACCATATCATGGTCTAAAAGCCAAAACAAAGTCCATTGGGCAACTTCATCTAAATTGCAACTGGAATCGAGCGTAATAAAAAATATATGTCCCATTGTCTCCTAAAATTAGTTTTTTTTTCTCTTTAGTGTATAGAAGGAGTTGTTCAAGTCTTTTTTTTCATTAAATTTACGCTTATGGAAGAAAATGATTACGCTTTTCCTGATTTAGGTGAATTTAGGCTGATTCAAAGCTTACTAAAGGATCGATTCCCGTTATCGAATCCTTCTCCTAAACATCGTTTTTGGGTAGATGCTGGGGATGATGCTGCAGGTGTAGATGGTTGGCTTATTACAAAAGATTTATCTATGGAAAACACGCATTTTCTATTAGATTATTCGACTATGGCTCAAGCGGTAGAAAAGCATATAGTTTCTAATGTCTCTGATATTTCCTCTATGGGGGGAGTTCCGATGATCGCTTTCTTAGGTTTAGGATTGAATCGTCATTGGAATGAAGATCAAAGAAATGCTTTGATAGATGCTTTTCAGAAGGGATTTAAATCTCGCGGTATCCGTCTTCTTGGAGGAGACACTGTGGTGGGAGATGTTGGTTTTTTTTCTACGACTCTCCTTGGACAAACAACCTTAGTTCAGCCTTTAAAACGCTCTAGTGCAAAGCCTGGTGAACGTGTTTATGTTCAAGGAACTCTTGGAAAATCAGCTGCAGGGCTTTGGGTATTATTAAATCATCCTGAGGATCGAAAAAAATGGTCTTCTCTTGTAGAATATCATTTGAGTCCTGTGATCAAAGAACGTGCAGGAGAAGCTCTTGCCGAGATTCAATCTATAGGGGCCTGCATTGACATAAGCGATGGATTAAGTTCTGAGTTAAATCATATCGCCTCTTCTTCAAGAGTGCAACTCGTAATTGAAAAAGAAAGTTTACCTGTGGATCCTGAAGTTTTGGCTTTGTCTGAATATTACGGTTTGTCACCCTATGATTTTGCATTAAATGGGGGTGAAGAATATCAACTTCTTTTTACAAGTTCCTGTTCAAATAGTATATTCTATAATAATGATAGGATTGGTCCTGTTTATGATATTGGTTATGTTCAAGTCGGAAGTGGCGTTGAACAGATTAATTCTCAAGGGATAGTAGAACAAATGAACGCTCAATCATGGTCGCATTTATGAATAGAAATTCAAAAGCTAATATAGGTGAATTACTCCTTCGTCAAGGAATTATAGACGAAGATCAGCTCAAGCATGCGATGAGTGAACAAGAACGTACAGGAATTATGTTGAGTAAAATTCTTGTTCGTTTAGGTATGGTGAGTGAAGAGACTCTGACAAATATTCTTGGCGTGCAAATGCAATCCACAACTAAAATGCGCATTGGTGAAATGCTCATGGCGCAGGGCTATATTACAGAAGCTCAGTTGGATAAAGCACTTGAACAACAAAAAATAACAGGGCAACGTTTAGGAAAAACACTTGTTTCTTTAGGTTTTATGCCCGAAGAAAAACTCATAGAAATTTTATCAATACAGTTTGAAATTCCTTATGTTTCTTTGAGTAATTTTTCTTTTGATCCCGATGTCGTGAAGTATTTATCTGAAGACGTGTGTCGTGGGTATAATGTTGTTCCTTTATTTGTAAACTTAAAAGAAAAGATTTTAACGATAGCGATGTCTGATCCTACGAACATGCGAGTGATTGATATCGTTAAGTTTAAGGCTCAAATGGATATAGATGTGGTGATGGCTTCTGAAAAAGATGTTTCAGCAGCTATTGAACGTCTATACGCAGAACGAGTAAGTGCAGATGAAACGCTAAGCTCACTTTTAAGTGCATCTGACGAAAAAGATGAATTAGAAACTGTCGAACGAGATGGCTATAATCAAGAACCAGAGTTGACTGATGAAGAAGGTCAGCAGGTGGTAAAGATTGTAACAACCTTGATTCATGAAGCTATTGCACGTGGAGCTTCTGATATTCACTTAGAGCCTCAAGAAACGTATTTGAAATTACGTTACCGTATTGATGGTGATCTTCAAGTGATGGCTCCTATCCCTGCGCGACTAATGGCTCAAATTCTATCAAGAATTAAGCTGTTAGCAAAAATGGATATTGCAGAAAAAAGAAAGCCTTTGGATGGCCGTTTTACCGTGAGATACAGAGGCAGTGAAGTGGACTTACGTGTGAGCTCTTTCCCTGTTTCATTACGTAAACGAGGTGTTGCTGAAAAAATCGTTATGCGTATTTTAGACCCTAATTCAGGCCAATTCCCGCTGAAGGATATGGGGTTTGATCCACGTGTTTTCAAACAATTCTTAGAAGCCATTAATTTACCGAACGGCATTATTCTTGTGACTGGCCCAACAGGATCTGGTAAATCAACCACTCTTTATGCTTCGATTCGCGAAATTCTGGATTCCACAATTAATATTTCTACGATGGAAGACCCTGTGGAATTGAATGTGGATGGCGTGAATCAAGGGCAAATCAATGTGGCGGCTGGCTTTACTTTTGCTGCTGGTATTCGAGCTCTTCTCCGTCAGGATCCAGACGTAATTATGATCGGTGAAATGCGCGATAGAGAAACGTCTTCCATGGCTATTGAAGCTGCCTTGACTGGTCACTTAGTGTTTAGTACACTTCATACGAATGATGCTTCTGGTGCTTTCCCTCGTTTGCTTGAAATGGATCTTGAACCTTTCTTGGTCTCAACCGCAATTAAAGGTGTTTTAGCACAACGACTAGTGCGTCGTATATGTAAATATTGCAAGGAACCTTTGGATATTCCTCAAGAACTTCGTGATGAACTTCATCTCACTCCTGAGATGCAATTCTATCATGGAAAGGGTTGCCCGAAATGTGATGGTTCTGGATATAAAGGACGTTGCGGTATTTATGAATTTTTAGTCCCTAATGAAACTATTCGTAACTTGATTCTTAAAAGAGCTTCAGGTGACGATATTAAACGTGCTGCGATACAGGAAACGAATTTGATTACTCTTCGAATGGATGGAATCCAAAAAGCCTTAGATGGTCTTACCACACTAGAACAAGCTCTTTCAGCATCGACAAAGGATGATTGATGTCTTGTCTTGTGGATGATGTTTTATTAAAAAAAGAATTAAACCAAGAACAATCCGCTGCAGCCCTTAAGATACAAGGGCCAATGCTTATTTTGGCGGGTGCTGGTTCTGGTAAAACTAGAGCAATCACTTATAAAATGGCTCACTTGATTTCAGCACATCATGTGGACCCTAGTCATATTCTTGCGGTCACCTTCACTAATAAGGCGGCTCGAGAAATGAAAGAACGCATACATCAAATATTAAAAGTTCCTGTCCAATTAAGTTGGATGGGGACATTCCATTCGATCTGTGTTCGTATTTTAAGACTTTGCTTAAGTCACCCAGCGTCAGTAGCATCACTTGGCTGGCCTTTTACATCGCAGTTTTCAATTTATGATGATGATGATCAAAAACGAATTTTAAAAGAAATCCTAAAAAACGATCTTGGAGATGCCTATGATGCGAATGAACTAAAAAAAGTCCGTTCGATTATCTCTAAGTATAAAAACACTGTTAGAAAAGAACGTTTGCCTGGTGGGCAATATAAGCTTGTATTACAAACGCCTGCTGTTGTTGAACAAAACGCTAATTTTGCTGATGAAGAAAAGATGGCTGGTTATTATAAAGCATATCAGAAAAAACTTTCTGAATCTAATGCAATGGATTTTGATGATTTATTGCTCAATACCGTCGATATGTTACAGAGGCTCCCAGCAGTAGCCGCTCAATTAGCTCGTCAGTTTGAATATGTGATTGTGGATGAATATCAAGATACAAATGATGTTCAATATGAGCTTTTAAAATTGTTAATGAATGATTCTCATAATGTGACTGTGGTGGGTGATGATGACCAAAGCATTTATGGTTGGCGAGGAGCAAACATCGAAATCATTCGCAATTTTCATCGAGATTTTCATCCTGTGACGATTGTGAAGTTAGAACGAAATTATCGTTCTACAGCCAATATTGTGCAAGGTGCAGGTTCTGTGATTGCAAACAATGTGCGGCCTGAAGAAATGAAAAAAGTGGTTTTTTCTAAAGAAGAAAAAGGCGATTTGATTCGTGTTTCTTATGTCGATGAAGACCGACGTGAGGCAGAAAAAATAGCACGCACCATTTTAAATGCTGGAGAATCAATTTATTCTGAGACCGCCATTTTTTATCGAACGAATGCACAGTCACGAGCCTTAGAAAAAGCACTAAATGATTTTAGAATTCCTTGCGTTATTTATGGTGGCACTCGTTTCTGGGATCGAAAAGAAGTAAAAGATATCTTGGCATACTTGCGCTTACTATCAAATCCAAAAGATGATGCCGCTCTTTTAAGAGTCATCAATGTTCCTGCTCGTCAGATAGGAAAAACCACAGTTGTACAATTAATGGAAAGTGCTGAGAATCATGAATCTTCTCTTTGGGAAGAATTAAGTGTACAGGTGGAACAGGGCAGTCGAAATGCTTCTAAATTAAAGGGATTTAAGGAGCAAGTTGATTCTTGGCTTGCTCTTGTGAATGGAAAAGAAACCCCTCTTCCATTAATTGCAGAGCGTATTATTGAAGATACTCTTTATCGGAATTACTTGAAAAAAGAAGATGAGTTGACTGCAGATGAACGAGCATTAAACTTAGATGAAATGATTAATGCCATTCGAGAATTTGATGAAGAAAATCCAGAGGCTACATTAGATTCTTTTTTACAAGACATTTCTTTACTAACGGATGCAGATAAAAAGACAGAGAATAGTAAAGAGAAAGTAACTCTTATGACGATGCATATGGCAAAGGGTCTTGAGTTTCATACGGTACACATTGCTGGTTGTGATGAAGAAATATTCCCTCTCGTTCGTTCTACGGCGATGATGACTCAAGAAGAACAAAAAGCACAGATGGAAGAAGAACGTCGTCTGTTTTATGTCGGTTGTACTCGTGCAAAGAAAAAGCTGTATTTATATCATGCCGCTCGTCGTTTTTGGCAGGGAACAATTCGACCATTTCCTCCCTCTCGTTTTTTAGCAGAAATGGATTCTACTGTAGTAGAATTGAAGGATGAAACATCGTTTGATTTAATGGGATCTAAATCATTTTTAAATTCAGAAAGAGAAAGAGCAATGCCAACAGCAAGAGGCTTTCAGCGCTCTTTTACTTATAATCGCCCAAGCTCATCATCTTCAAAAAATGGAGGCACGCAGCGGATTGTTTATAAAAATCCAATTAAAGTGCCTTCTGAAAAAACAGAGGGACCTCGAATGGTTTATGATGAGTATAGTAGTGAGTCGCCTATTCGTCCAGGAGTAAAGGTTCGTCACATTCGTTTTGGTGTCGGTACTTTAATCCGCTCTAGTGGACAAGGCGAGAATACTCGAGTGGATGTTCGTTTTACGGATGGAACCGTACGCACATTAGTTTTAAAATTTGCCAGTTTGGAAATAATGGGTTAGTCTAATGATGTTTACTTTTATATCTTTTGAAGGATTTTTCGGAGGCTTATATGCTTGAACGTAGTGATATCTTGAAATTGGCAAAACTCTCCAGATTGGATTTATCTGAAGCAGATATGGAATCTGTTTCAACGCATCTAGGACAAATGCTTAATCACATGGAAGCTCTGTGTGAATTAGATTTAAGCGGTGTAGAGCCAATGACAGGTGTAGAAAATGAAACCACGCCTCTTCGAGAAGATGTGCCTCAACCTTCTTTTTCTACAGAACAAATTTTTAGAAATGCCCCAAAAGTGGAAAGCGATCACTTTGTGATACCAAAAGTTATTGGCGGCTAAATGTCCGTTTCTTGTGTCATTCCTGCGCGTATGGGGTCTTCGCGGTTTCCTGGCAAACCACTAGCAAAGATTAATGGAACGGAAATGATTATACACACGCTAAATCGAGCTCATTTAGCAGGGTGTTTTGATTCCATTCATTGTGCAACGGATTCAGAAGTAATCGCTTCTCTAGTTCGTTCTCATGGCTATGACGCTGTGATGACAGGTGTTCATGCGACGGGATCCGATCGCGTCATGGAAGCGTCAGAAAAATTAGGCCTAGATTTAGTTTTGAATTTACAGGGAGATGAACCTCTTGTGGATTTAGATCTTTTGAGAAATGTATCTAATGCCATACAAATGGAGCCCTCTTCTTGGGTCACAGCGGCCTCTCCACTAGATCCAAATGACGCTTATAACAGAAATATAGTGAAAATTCTTGTCGAGGGCGATTATGCTCGTGATTTTCAAAGAGAAGTGCCTTTAGATAAAGTAATGCTTTGGAATTGTCATCGAGGTATATATGCATACGGCAAAGAGGCTCGTGATGAATTTTCTCATTTACCTCTTGGAGAGGAAGAAAAAAAACGTTCTATAGAGCCACTTCGCATAATGAATTTACGTCCAATTAGAGTGGTTTTTAGTGAAAAAGCATCCGTCTCTGTGGATGTACCTGCAGATATATTAGTTGTAGAACAGATGATTTAATAAGTAAAACGTTTGGAGGAAATAAACGTATGAAACAGACTGAATCTCTTTATACATATAACGATAAAACAACGTTTATTAAATTCACTGGTGATGATCTTTCTCGTCAAGAAATGAAAGGGGCGACCATGCGTCTCAGTAGTCATGAATTAAATTTTATTTTATTAAATAGGTCTCCACTATTCGTAGAATTGTGGAGGTCTACAGATGAACAAATCTGAGAAAAAGGCGTTACTACTTTTTTTAGTCCTTTTTGGAATAGGCTTTCTGATTCGATTATTGCCGATTGAACCAGTACCTGCCATAGAAGAGTTTTCAGTAGAAGAAAAAGAGTCATTACTAGAAGGTGAAGTGAAGGATGTAAAAGAATCTGTTGTAGAAAATAAAAAAGTTTCTTTTCCCGTGAAAAAAACAAAGAAAAAGGCAGAAATCAAGTTTCCAATTTCGATAAACAAAGCTACTTTAGAAGAACTTTGTGCCTTAAAAGGGGTTGGTCCTAAGCTTGCAGAGAAGATGATTGCCTATCGGGACTCCGTTGGTGGATTCAAAACAGCCTCTGATTTGCTGAAAGTACCCGGAATTGGCAAGAAAAAGTCAAAAAATATTTTACATGACGTTATTTTTGATTAGTTTTAATAGCATAAATGTTTCTAAGTCGTTGAAAATATGAGTGATATGAAGTTACAGTTAGGTATTGAAGCTGGCGATGCCGTTCTTAAATTATCTCTTTTTGACCCACAAGCCAAAAAGGTGTTAAAGACGTCATACCTGCCTACAGAAACAAGTCCTTTAGATGATATATATACTTTTGAAACCACCCTACAATCGTGGTTGCAAGAAAATGATTTAGAATCAATTAAATCTATTGCATTGACGGTCTCGGTCTTTAGAGGATTAGTGCGTCAAGTTTATATTCCACCTGAAGCATCTAGTTCTATTAGAGATTATCTCTCTTGGACTCTTTCTTTGATGACAAACATAGATCCAGATGTTTATTATTTTGATTATCACACATTGAATGGTGATGCTTCTCTTGGTTATACCGTTCTTTTGATTGCGGTCCGTCGAGTCTGGGTCGATGCTGTGAGAAAGGGATTCCGTTCTAAAAAAATTGCTCCTACTATTTTTGAATTAGATGTAGTTTCTCTTTATAATCTGCTCGAGTATGATGGCGCTTTAGAAAAGGGCACGGAATGCTTGATTAAAGCGGACTTCTCAGGCGTTACGATCATGTGGATGGCAAAAGACGATTTGAAAGCGCTTCGCTGCGTTTCTACTTTAGAGTTAGTGGATAAGTCAAAAGAAGAAGCTTATCTTTTGCTATCAAAGCAAGTTTTAGAACAACTCCAATTAGCAGATGAAGAAAATGGGGTTTCTGTGAAGAGAATAAGGTTATGTGGTGAATTAGCGAACGATATTACTTTTGTAAATATTTTGAGAGAACAGCTAAATGGATATACACTTACACTGCTTGACTCTTTTGCAAATATTCGTTTGCCTGTGGATGATGAAAGTGCCTCTTGTATTTTGAATTGCGCTGGTGCTATTGGCGTTTCTCTTCGTTCAGCAGGAGGTAGTCAATCATGATTCAATTAAACCTAATTGAAGCTGCTTCTCAAACTGCATCCCTAGAAGCTAAAGTTCAAGTAAAATTGAACACCAAAAATAAAACAACGCTTAAATCGCATAAGATATTGATTGCTTTTGGTTCGGTAGCTGCTGTTCTTGTTTTATTTGCTGGGTCTTTGATTTTGTTTGGTTTACCGAAGCCTTTACATGGAGTGATTCCTGAAGCAGTTCTTTCGACTTTAGGAGTGGAAGATCCAAGTCGTGAAGCTCTTCTTCAAGGTAGAGGAAAAGCGCAGATGACTACGGCAGGTGGTTTGCTTGAAAAACAACGTGAAGCTGAACGTGCTGCTCTATTAGAGAAACAATCCATTAGTGTTGAAAACATTGTGCAAGGTGTTTCTCCAAAAATGTTTAATCAAACTGTTGCAAAGACTCATTATTCCAATTACTTGCCGTTAGAACAAATAGCTTATCAAAATGCGGCGTTATCGCAATTGCTTGTTTTTATTAATACGGCGACTCCTGATAACATTAGTTTCTCTGATTTGATTTTTGAGGCTCCAAACTATTATTATGTTCGAGGCGTTGCAGAAAATCCTAGTTTGCAACGTAGCTTCTTAGAACGCATAAAGGCAGTCAGCTCTAGTTTTAAAACGCCTACACTGCCAGAGAATGCGCCTGTAACGGATATTACGGCTTTTGGAGAATATAATGTTGCCCAACCAAATTTGAATGCTCATAAGAGTTTAGTCAGTGCAGATGGTGTTGCAGAAGAATTAAAACATTTTGCTGCTCTAGATGTATTAAAAAAAATAAAGTTTAGTGGTTTAGATAAACCTAAGATCGAAGACTACGGTGTTTTCAAGAAGTACTCTTTTAAGGCTTCTACTAATATTGATTACATCTCTCTGATGAACTTTATCGTTGAATTACAAAAATCTCCAGTACGACTAGGAGTTCAAAAGCTAGAAATGGTGCCAGGCAAAAAGAATCTTGCTGCGACTCTGCATCTGGTGATGTATGTGGCCCCTTAATATATGCCTATTCGAGTGACAGGTGGCGATTTTGGTGGACGCCTGATTCCATCTCCTTTATCGTCTAAAACACGTCCTACCGCTTCAATGACTCGCGAAGCGCTATTTAACATTTTATTTGATGTTTCAGATTATACAGTCCTGGATTTATTTGCAGGGAGTGGTATTGTTGGAATAGAGGCTTTGAGTCGAGGAGCAAAATGTGTTTATGCTGTAGAACAAGCACATAGACAGGCTCATCAGATCTATAAAGCGTATCAATCTTTAGGTATAGAAAAATCCTTACATTTACTTGAGAAAAATGTTCTTACTTTAACTCAAGGGGTTTTGCCTATAAGCGGGGGATTTGACTTGATATATGCAGACCCTCCTTTTACAGAGGATTACCCTGATTTACAGCCATTTTTGAAATGGCTTTCGCCTCAAGGAACGGCTGTATTTGAATGTGCTAGTCGAAATGTTCCAAAATGGGCAAATAATGCAAAAGTCAAGCGGTATGGAGAATCTACCCTTTTATTTTTTAAGTCATCTTTGTAATTTGAGTCTACATGGAAGAAAAAATGAATATAGCTGTATTTGCCGGTTCTTTTGATCCGTTGACTATTGGGCATTATGATATAGCGCTTCGGGCATCTTCTCTTTTTGATGAAGTGATTGTCTTAGTGAATTCTAATGTTTCTAAGCACAGTCTTTTTTCTGTGGAAGCGAGGGTGCGTATGGCTCAAGCGGCTTTTTCTTCTATGGATCGTATTCGTGTGGAATCTTTTGATGGTTTAACAGTTTCGTTTTTAGATCGTGTTGGCGCTCGTTTTTTAATTCGAGGCATTCGTCATGCACAGGATCTTGAATCTGAACGAGCCTTGTCTTGGAATAATCAAAAATTAAATTCAAAAATAGAAACGATTTTTTTATTGAGCGCTCCAGAACATTTGGCTGTTTCAAGCAGTGTGGTTCGAGAGCTTCTTTCTTATAATCAAAATGTAGATACTTATGTGCCAGAAAGCATGAGAGAAATCTTGCTTTCTGAGTGGAGAAAAATTAAATGTTCGGTTTAAAACCTTTTCGATATTTAGCTAAACCTATTCGTGTTTTAATAGGAATCAATGCGACTGTTTTTGGCTTGGTTATATTAGGAGCCTTGATTGGCTTAGATTCTCAAGCTTTAGTTCTTTCGGTTGGCGCTTTAATTCCTATTGAATTTACTCAGGCATGGCGCTTCTTAACTTATAATTTTGTCCATGTTTCATTTATGCATTTTTTATTTAATATGCTGATGCTTTGGATGTTTGGAGATGAAGTGGCTGAATTTATGGGCCATCGAAAATTTGTGGGCCTGTATATATTCTCTGGTATTTTTGCTGGTATCTTTAGTATTCCTTTTTATCTCTTTGGCTCTCTTTCGCCCTATGCTATGATTATTGGTGCTTCTGGTGCTCTAATGGGGGTCTTTGTAGCTTATTATAAGTTTTTCCCTGAACGGACATTGTTGTTGTTTTTTGTAATCCCTTTGAAAATGAAATATGCAATATGGGTCTTAATTGCACTTGATATTATGATGTCGCAAACAAATGATTCTATTGCTCATTTCACACATTTAGGTGGAGTATTAGCAGGCTTTATTTTTATGTATCTATTTAATAATAATCGCGTGCCGTTTTGGAAGAGATGGTTCTTACCTAAGAATAAAAAACGAAACTCTCGTTCTAATCGTTCCGAAAAAGTGTTAGAAGGAGAAGTGGCTTATATTGATCAAGATAAACAAATGGATGCGATTCTTTCGAAGGTCAGTAAAGAAGGCGTTAGCTCTTTAACGGAATCAGAACGTCAATATTTGTTAAAAGCTGGAGATCGTTTACGTCGTCGACGTGGTCAATAATGAAAATAATTTTAATGGCGAAAAAGGAAAAATAGACAGATGAAAAAAATTTTAGGAATGGGTGCCGCACTTGTAGATGTTCTCTATTCTGTAGATGATGCTTGGGTTAAGGCTTCTGGAAGTGAAAAAGGGGGCATGACTTTAATTGATGAAAAGAAGAGTCAAGCATGGTTAGCTGAAGTAAAAAATCCAGTATTAGTTCCTGGTGGTTCTGCCTGCAATACGATTGTTGGGCTTTCTAAATTGGGTGCACATACTGCTTTTATTGCAAAAATTGGGCACGATGAATTAGGCAAACGTTTTGAAACTCATTTGAGTGATTCTCATGTCGAATCCAAACTTCTTTATTCCGAAAAACCAACGGGCTCTGTTCTTGCTGCAGTCACACCAGATGCACAGCGCACGATGTTTACTTATTTAGGTGCATCGGATGATTTAGATGTAGATGATATTCAAGATTCCTTATTTCAAAACAATGTCTCTGTCTTTTATATTGAAGGGTATCGCGCTTATAATGGTCCTTGTTTTAAGAAGGCCTTACAACTGGCTAAAAAGAATGGCGTAACTACAGTGGTGGATTTCGGCGCATTTAGTGTTGTGAAAGATTGTCGCGCTCTTTTTGATAATCTTTTTGAAGAAAAATTAATTGATATCATTATAGCGAACGAAGATGAAGCTCTTGCGTATACGGGTAAAACGGAAGAAGAGGCGTTAGCTGTTTTAGCTTCAAAATCTTCTATTGCTGTAGTGAAATTAGGAAAGCGTGGGGCATTGATCTCTAAAGACGGAAAAGTCACTTCTGTAGATGCAGAGCAAGTGAATGCGATTGATACAACAGGAGCAGGGGACCTTTGGGCGGCTGGTTTTCTATTTGCCTATTTAGAAGGAGAACCTCTTTCTGTTTGCGGTCGCTTAGCAAGTCTTGTGGCTTCAGAAGTGGTACAAGTAATGGGGCCACAAATTCCAGAAGAAGGCTGGTTTAGAATTAGGCGCTTTTTTAGATAAACATTAAATAAAAAGTCCCTCTTCAAAAGAAGAGGGCTTTTTTAATAATGAATAATTTAAGAATCAAATAGAAATCGTTTTAGAAGTACCATTTAATAAATCTCAACAGGAATATCGATTTGAGATTTAAGCTGGTTTGCTACATCTTCCATAAATGATTTTGAGACTGGTAAAACATTGGGACAAGCCGTGTTTCGAACGACGCTGTATAATTGCACTTCAAGAAGATTTTTACTGTGATGATGATATATCTTTTTAACCCTTTCAATATACTGGCGAACTTCTTCGGGAGAAGGGCTAATGCCATCTACTTCACACCACATCGTTTGAATTCGAGTCGGAAAATCTTTTACGGTAAGTTCAATATTTCTTTGAATCACTTCCAAAGGGTATGGGCTGATATTTACTTTTTGAAACCACTCTTCTGTGCCCGCATCTAATTTAGCCCAGATTTCTCCATTAGTTTGAGTTAAATAGCGAAGC
>Ga0209510_1000955_pt1 | contig 35687 bp, 23 predicted proteins | sample BiotimSIPDNA_FD_185749 | JGI IMG/M metagenome (GOLD analysis project Ga0209510, IMG submission 185749) | Anaerobic biogas reactor microbial communites from Washington, USA - Biogas_R1 time_0 SIP DNA (SPAdes) (version 2) | ecosystem: Engineered > Bioreactor > Anaerobic > Unclassified | place...
ACCCGGCCTGGAGCATCGTCCCGTGCGGTGACCTGGTTCGCCTGGCCACGCTGGTCGGCCTGCTGGCCAACGACCCGCGCGGCTTCGCGGTGCTGTTGAGCCTGTCGGAGCGCGACCCCGATGTGGTGAACCAGAGGGAACTGTCACGGATGCTCCAGTCGTGCCGGACATTTCCGCTGAGACGGTATGCCCAGCCGGTCACCAGCACGATCGAGGACCTGATCGGGTCCCCTGCCTATCCGGCCCTTGTCGACCTGTGCTACAAACTGCCCCGCAAGCAGCGGCTGGCCGCCACGATTGTGAATGCGGACGAAACACCGATTCTCAGGACCGTCACCGAGCACCTGGGCGACTGCCCGTCGATGACGCAGCCCTTCGATCCGATGCTGCCGGCCGAGTTCCTGCTCTGCATGGGCGGTCGAAAGGCACGCAAGCTGCCCGGAATCCAGGAGGCCCTGTCCCGGTTCGAGAAGCTGTTTGCCGACCTCAATGCCAGTCTGTAGGCGCCCCCTACGGCTCGCCGTTGGCCTCGCCCGGCGTCGGAACGCGCAACGGTCCGAATTCGTATACGCCGGTATCGCCAAGGTATCGTCCGAGCGAAATTCCCGTCTCCGAGGCCCCGAAGAGCTGCTCGGTGCTGTAGCCGGTCAGATGGCCGCCCGAACCCGAGTGAAGATAGAGCGTCTCGCCGTTGCGACTGAGGCCGAACGACGCGTGGCAGCCCGGATCGTCCTCGTTGCCGAAATGCAGGTCATCGTAGAACACGATGTATCCATGGGGTTCGAGGATCGTCCCGGCGGCGATTTCATACTTGGTCAGATTGCGTCCGCCGTCGCTGAGGAACCAACCGCCGACGTCGATGGCCCGATCCGTGGTGTTGTGCAGCTCGATCCAGTCCGGCTGCCCCGCCTCGGGGGCCGCCATCACCTCGTTGATCACCACGGCGCCGGGCGCAACGGCCTCGGCGGAATCATCGAAGCCGGGTGAGCCGCCGACATACACGCTGGGGCGCCAGGCGGCCCTCTCACCCAGGGCGTTGGGATCGCTCGCGACGAGGTCCGTGGCCGTCAGCGAAAAACCCAGCCCGTCGGTGATGTCGTACCAGTCGTCTTCGTATGCGAAGCTGTGGATGACCTGTCCGGCGGCGTCCTGTAGCTCGATCCACTCGCCTGCGTTGTCCAGTCGGCCGGCGTATTGGCCGGCGACGAGGAAACCCTCGCCGTATCGGGCTTCAAATGCCTCGACGTCTTCGACCACCAGCACGTGGTCGCCTGGGGCCAGTTCGGCACTCGGGAACGTGAAGTCGACGCCGCGAGTGAATCGGACCAGGTTCAGATCGATCGTCTCATCGCCGACGTTGGCCAGCTCGATATACTCGGCGTTCGGGTCGGCCGGATGATACATGATCTCGCTGATCCGCAGACTCTCGGCGACCGGCCCGACGGCAAAGACCGCCTCGGCCAGCCCGCTCCAGGGGCTATAAGGATTGCTCGTCACCAGCGTACGGGCCTTGACCTTGGTGCTGGCGGTGACCGTGATCGGCCCGGTATACGTGCGAACGTCGGAACTCATCGTACTGCCGTCGGGAGACGCGACCCGGCCGACGATCACCTCCGGGCTGATGAGGAAGTCGGAACTGGTCGTGCCGGAATTCATGCCGTGGATGGCCAGAACGTTGGACCCCTGCCTGAGCAGGCCCGCGTGCGCCGAAACGTCGAACGACTCGAAGACGATCGCCGCCAGATCGTCATGATTGGCCTCGGCGGCGGAGTTCCAGGTTGGCGTCCCGCTGAAAAGCACCCGACTGATCTCGACGCCGTTGAGATAGGCGACAAATCCATCGTCGTACCGCACTCGCAGGACCATGTAATTGAACTCGCTCGGATCGCCCAGGAGGTTGAAGGGGATGCGGATGTAGCAACTCGCATTGCGGCCGTACATCGGCTCGCCCACGTCGACGCGGAAGAACTGCTCGTAGCCGGTGCTGGCTTCGAAGCCGACGCCGCCGCTGCCGCTGATCCAGCCGGAATCGTCGAACGGCCCGCCGCCCCGCCAGGCGTCGTCGACCGGCCCGGTCGGCACGAGCACGCGCTTGGACGCGGTGTCGGGAACGAGCGTCACGGTGTTGATCGTCGTCGGGGCCGTCTCCGGCGGACGCGGATCGGACCCATCGAGCGTATAGTACATCACACCGCTGCCGGCCTTGTTCACCAAGCTGACCTGCATGCCGGCCTCCACGTGACCTCCGTACGGGACGATCTCGGGAGGAGGCACGAACTGGCTGTCGACCCACGTGCAGCGTCGCCTCAGCCAGTTCTTCAGTTGGCTGATTTCGCCCTCGAAGCCGCCGTAGCGCGGGCCGTAGCCGCTCCACCGCTGGAAGTTGCGTTCCTGCGCCTCCCAGATTTCCTCGGCCATCGCATCGATCGTCGCGTTCAGGCTTTCGTTGCTGAACGCACCCCGGCGCAGGGCGAACCAGCGGTCGATGTACTTCTGCCAGAAGTTGGCGTCCTCGAACATCCGGTCCCACCAGATGTAGCCGAGATAGTCCGTCCCATCCCCGCTGCCGCGCCAGCGCTCGGGATTGTCGTCGCGGCCGTCGGTGGAATTCAGCGACCGGTCGAAGTCCCATAGCGGCCCCATCTCGAGCTTGCCTCCGCGCCGCTTGTGCATGTGCGTGCTCAGACGAAGGGCATCGACGTTCATCGCCAGCATGTTGAGCAGGTTGTGATCGATGAACGAATCGATGTCGATGTATTTGGCGTAACCGTTCACTGGGTCGGCGAAGTCGGGCCCGTAGAGCGCCTCTTCAAAGGCATCGAGATACCCGCGAATCCATGCGGACTGGGCGGCGGTGATCTCCGCCTCCTTTGGATCGACGTAGCACAGCGTCCCATCCCCATAGGTCGGATTGCCCCGGGCGGTGCGGAAGCCCCGGTCGCCTGTATCGGGCCGGTCGATCTTCAGCATATAGCCCCCGCTGATGGCGGGCTCGGCGTCGTGCCAGGGCTCAAGCTTCTCGATATCAACGCGGTTCGGGTCCCTCTTGATCTTCTCCATGAAGATGTAGAGGCCGACGTAATCGCCCATCGAGACGGCGTTGCCGCTGGTGCCCAGGAACATCTCCACGAACCGGGTGCGCACCGAGTATCGACCGATCTGATTGCTCAACTCGTGCATAAAGGCGTTGTTGATCATCGCCCGATCGAAGCTCAGCGGGGCATACAGAATCCAGTCGGATTCGGCAGGCAGACCGAAGATCGATACCTCTTTGTCCCGATCGTTCTCATCCCAGGTCTCAAACCCGTACGAGCCTTTGGGCGAATTGATCGTGCTTCGCCCCCGCCGCTTCATCCCCCCGCGACCGGCATAGTCGGCGGCATCGACGATCCGTGCCCGGCCGTCGGCACCGACGTCGATGAAGGCAGAGCGAACGGGTCGGTAGGTGGTGCCGACGTTCTGGCGATTCGTGTCGACGATGACGATCGGCAGATCGGAACTGAAATCGAGCACGTCGTCCGACAGACCGATGTACGTCTGACCGACCACGGCACTCGGCGCCTTGCCCGGCTCATAGGAGCGGGCCAGCACTTCCTTGGTGCCCAGAATCGAGAGGGGCTCGGTGTACTGCCTGGACGACGCGGTGGGAACCCGGCCGTCGAGGGTATAGTAGATCTCCGCATTCGGATTGGGCGAACTCAATTCGAGCAGCATGTATCCTGTGAATGTGCCTCCCGGATGGGAGAAGACCGGGGCGGCGGATACCTCCACGTATCCCGCGTTGTTGGCGGCCCCCGGCGTCGGCTGCGCGAAGTACTGGAACTCGCCTGCAGAGAAGCCGTACGACAGATCGGCCCGCTGGGCCGGATACCCCTGCTCGACACCGTCGCCGTCGGGCAGGCCGTACTGGTGCGCTACCTGCATGTCGGGTCGAACCAGCGCCAGATACTCCCCTTCGGCGCTGAGCGAGAAACTCGCGTGATAGTATCCCGCATCGTCGCGATAGGGCCAGTTGCCAAGACTGTCCTGCTCCTGTACGCCCGAGGCGAAGATCACGACAGACTCGCCGGCCGGCAGATGAATCGCCGGCAGCGCCCAACGACTCAAATCGTCGGGATCGTCCGTCAGATACCAGCCGGCCAGATCGACCGATTCGGCGCCGTAGTTGGTGATCTCGATCCAGTCCGGATAGACGGTCCGCCCGGCTACCACCGTCGAGAGCGTCGTCTCGTTGACCGCCATGAACTCGCTGATCAGCAGCTCTGAGTCCGGAAGCCGGCTGTAGGCGACGCTCAGGTCCGTAGTCTGCTCCCTGCCGACGTGGACCGTCCGGGCCGAAGGCCGCCCCCAGTCCGCCACCAGATGGAACTCCACGGTGTACGCCCCCGGGACCAGATCGCCCACCACGGCGCCGCTGTTGCGCCAGGCGCCGCCGTCGAGCCGCCACTGTGCCCCCACGGCCACCGCCTCGGCAGGCGACAGCGTCACGCGCAGGGCGCCCGTCCAATCGGCGAACCAGTCATCGGCCAGGCGGGAGAAGTCGGCCAGCGTGACTCCGTCGTTGCCGGTCAGATCGGCGCAGCCGAACGGCCAACCCGCGCAGCCCGGCCCATCGAGCCATTGTTCGGCCAGAAGCATGACGTCGGCGAAACCGACCTTGCAGTCTCCCGACAGGTCGCCCAGCGGACACGGCGGCTCGACGACGAAGATCACCACCGTGTCGCGGCCTTCCTGATCGCGTTCGTCCCAGACCTGAAGCTGCAGCGTGTAAACACCCGGCTCGGGAAACGAGACCGTGGCGTTGGGTTCGTTCTCCGTGCCCAGGAAATCGGCGGCCGGCTGGCCCGTGGACGACCAGAGGATTTTAAGATAATCCGGATCGATCAGGCCTATATCGTTCGGATCGTCGTCGTCAATGATCGGACGCATCTGAACGATCGTATGGCCGGCGCCGCGCCAGGGGATGGTTCGATCCTCGCCGGCGTCGACCTCGGGAGGCAATCCCCCTGCCGGACCGCCCAGAAACTCCACCTCGGCGATCTGCATGCTGTTGGCGCCCGCGGCGCTGCGAACGGATGGAAACAGCAGTTGATAGTGCGTGTACGCCGTCTTGTTGGCGAACGTGATCGGCGTTTCGTTCATCGTGAAACGAGGCCACGGCGAGGCTTGACCGAAATCCACAATGCTGCCGCTGGCGATCACCGTGTATGGGCCGTCAATGCTTACGTTGGACCCGCTCAACTCGAAGGCGGTTGGATCGCGCTCGACGGCATCATTGGCGGTGGTGAAGGTCAAGCCGGTGACAATCGTTGGTCCGACCGACGGCGTCATCTGAAATCCGGTCGGCTCGGTTTCCCCCTTGAAGTGCAGGTACTTCGTGTTGACTTCGTCGTCGATCGCCAGAGGCGGCGCCTCGTTGCTGGGCCAGTCGCCGTCGTTCGGGACGCCCCGGACGAAGTCTCCGGGCCTGGTCACATCGGCCCCGGCCGACAAGGAAGCCACTGCCAGCATGAGGGCCAATACGAAGAAATGCGTCCGGTTCATCATCACTCACACCTCAAGGAAACTCACGCATGGCGCCATCCCGTTCCGCCGATTTGGAGCCGTACCAAACGACATCCTCTTATTGTAGCAGGCCCGACGCCTCATGTCAATTCCGCCAAACCAGGTCCGGGTGAGTGGGGATTGGCCTCTACAGCAGATGGGCCAGAAGGATTCGGACGCCGATGGCGATGAGGACGAGACCGCCGAGGACCTCGATCCGGCTCTCGCAGAAGTGCCCGAACCGCTTGCCGATGACCACGCCGACATAGGACAGACCGAACGTGATCAGACCGATGACGACGACCGCAAAGGCCACGGAACGGGTCAGGAGCGACAGCGTCACGCCGACCGCCAGGGCGTCGATGCTGGTCGCGATCGACAACGCCAGCAGGACCATCAGATTCGATGGATCGAGATTCTTCTCGGCCGACTCGATCGCGAATGCCTCGTAGATCATCTTTCCTCCGACGAAGGCCAGCAGGCCGAAGGCGATCCAGTGGTCGTAAGGGCTGATGTAGGTCTTCAGGCCCAGGCCCGCCAGCGAGCCGATCAGTGGCATCGCGGCCTGGAACGCTCCGAAGAACAGCGCCATGCGCAGCGCGTGTCGGACGCGCAACTGGCGATACACGCTGCCGGCGACGATGGAGACCGCAAAGGCATCCATCGCCAACCCGAGGGCTATGAACAGGACCGTGACAGGATTCATGCGCGATCTCGATTGTGCGGTCGGCGCCGGCTATGGACCTGGAACGATGTCAAAGACGGCGATCTCCGGCCGGGCCAGAAACCTCACCTGGGGCGCGGGCCGCCGTTCGAGCCCCAGCCCCCGGTTGACGTAGAGCATCGTGTCACCCACACGATACGTCCCGGACTCGTATTTCTTGCCGTGCCGGGAGAATGTAATCAGAGCACCGTACAGAGGCAAGGCAACCTGCCCGCCGTGGGTGTGCCCGCAAAGATACAGACTGATGCCCAGGCCGTCAACGTCTTCGATCAGGTCGGGTGTATGATAGAGAAGGACGTTGAATCGGTCGTGCGGGAGCCCCTGGAGGAAGGCCTTGCCGTCGCGCGAGCGATCCATCGCCAGTCCATAGATGGCGATTGTCTCGCCGTCCCTGGCGACGGACACCGTGTCCATATCGAGGCGATGAAAGCCCGTTCCCTCCAGAAGATCCAGGCCGGACCAGCGATCAACCTCGAAATTGCCTGTCACGGCGAACTTCCCCAGCGCCGCGTCCAAGCGGCCGAGGGCCTCCTTCAGTCGAGGCAAGCCGGCGATATCGTTGAGATAGTCCCCTGTGGCAACGACGATGTCCGGCCGAAGGGCGTTGACCGTCCGGACCATCTGCTCTTCGTTGCGCGGCATCGCATCACAGTGCAGATCGGAGATCTGGACGATACGAAACGCTGCCTTGCCAAGATGGGGGGTGTGCACGGTCATCAAATTGACCTCGACCCGGAAGGGTTCGATGAAGCGACCATAGAGCATGCAGACGATGCCGAGGACTGCAAGAGAATGGACCACCAGGGCCGTCCGGCTCGTCAGTACGGCCCGGACCGGCCGCCGGCGGATCCGAGCGACAGCGGCGCGCCCGAGAAGAACGGCTTCCCATCCGTACAGAGCGAGCAACACCAGAAGGAAGACCGCAACGGATATCACCTCGTGTGGTCTGACGGGGATCATTTCACGAACGCACCTTCAGAAGACTCGCTGCTCCCTGCGGCCGGCTTCGCCCATCGATAACGTAGAGCAACGTGCGGGCTTCGTCCCTGACCGGGTCAGCCGTGCGAAACGGCAGCGCGTACGGCGGCCTTCATCTTGGCCAGGCCCTCTCGCGCGACGGCGAGCGGGTCCTTGTCCCAGTACACCTGACTGAACAACTCCAGTGACAGGACCGCCTCGCTGCCGTTGTTGCACAGATCGCGCAGGATCTGCGTCAGCGGCGCGATGCCGTCGCCGGGCATGACGCGGTCGCCGTCGCGAATCGTTGCGCGCGGCGGGTTGGCCGGATAGTCGTTCAGATGAAACACCTGGATCGTCCGGCTGCTGATCGTCTTGAACCCGTGGAAGTCCGAGCCACCCTTGTAGATGTGGTACACGTCGGGCAGCAAACACGCCTTGGGGTGACCGCTTTCGATCACCACGAACATCGATTGCCCAAGCCGGTGCAGGTTCTTGGAAGGCCCCCAGACCTCCACCTGCGGCACCACGCCGGTCTGGTCGCCCAGTTCCAGCAGCGCCCGGTAGCGCTCGGCCGCTTTGAGCAAATCGAGTTCGGCCCCATCCGTCGCGCCGGCCGGCGGAGCGGCGATCCGCTTGCCCCCGATCTGAGCGAGCAGGTCCATCTCCCGTTTGACCTGTTCGACGGCCTCGGCCCGGACGGCGTCGTCATCGACAATCCATCGCGGAAACGAGATGGCGCTCTCCACGCTAAGCCCGCGGTCCTCGATCCGCTTTCGGATGTCGCGGAGCGTGCCGCCGGAGCGGGTATGCTCCTGAAGGCTCGAAACCCAGGGCTCGATCGCATCATAGCCCGCCTCGGCGGCCACATCGACCTCCCTGGCCAGACCCAGCTTCTGGCCTCGTATCGTACTGGTGTTCAGGCAATAGCGAAAGCGATTGCCGTCCCCGATCGATGGCTGCGCCCCTGCAGCGGCAGAAACCCGTCCGCCTGCAAGCAAAGCACCGGCGGCCCCCACGAAATCTCGACGTGAAATGTACCGTTGACTCATACAGGTCTCCTCAGCGACGCTCCGAATCAGTCGCGTTTGCCGAGCACCTCTTCGATTTCCGCCAGCTTCTCGTCCAGCATCTCCTGTGTTCGCGCCTCGACGTTCAGACGCAGCAGAGGCTCGGTGTTGCTCGGTCGGCAGTTGAACCACCATTCCTTGAACCCCACCGTCACGCCGTCGAGCCGGTCGATCTGGCCGTCTCCGTATCGGCGGGCCAGCTCCTCCATCCTGGTCTGCTTGTCCTCGACCTTGAAGTTGATCTCTCCGCTGTTGGCATAGCGGCGCAGCGGAGCGATCAGCTCGCTGATCGGCTGATCGGCATCGTTGACCACGTTCAGCAGGTGGACCATCGTGATAGCCGCCGAGTCGGCGCAGAAATTATCGGCGTAGTAGAAATGACCTGACAATTCCCCTCCGAAGACGGCATGGGAATCGCGCATCGCCTTTTTCATATAGGCGTGGCCGACCCGCTCGCGTCGCGGCGTTCCGCCGTGCTTGATGATCTCTTCCATCACGACCCGGCTGCTGCGCAGGTCGTAGACCACCGCCGATTTCGGCTTCTTCTCCAAGAAGTACGGCACCATCAGGGCCGTCAAAAGGTCGCAACTGACCGTCTGGCCCGTCTCATCGACGAGCATCATGCGGTCGGCGTCTCCGTCAAAGCACAGGCCAAAGTCGCACTTCTGCCGCTTGACCATCGCGCGAACCTGCGAGAGATTCTTCTCCTTCAGCGGATCCGGATCGTGCTTGAACTTGCCCGTGTGCTCGAAGTTGATCTCCATGATCTCGACGGGGCCGTCGCCGAAGAGCAGGGGCAGGGCCTTGCCCGCCATGCCGTTGGAGGCATCGACAGCGATCTTCTTCTCTTTCAGGCCCGGCCGCAAGAACTGGAGCACATGCTGCTTGTACTCGGCGCCCAGGTCCTGTTCTCGGAACGAGCCGGTGGGATTGCCCTTGGTGTGCAGCATGGCCATCGCCAGATGCTGGATGTCCTTGAGGCCGGTATCGCCGCCGATCGGAACGGCGCCGCGTCCGGAGACCTTGAACCCGTTGTACTTGGCCGGGTTGTGCGAGGCGGTCACCTGCACGCCGCCGCACGTCTTGAGATGATTGATCGCGAAGTACATCTGGGGGGTATCGATCATCCCGATATCGACCACGCCGACGCCGGCCGAGCGAATGCCCTCGATCAGCGCCTTGGCGATGGGCTCGCTGTGGGTCCGCATGTCCCGGCCGACGCAGATCATATTGGCGCCGACCTGGCCCCGCTCGTACCCGGTCATCAGCGACGGCAGGAACCGTGCCGTCGCGCAGCCGATCTTCCAGGCATCTTCTTCGTTGAGCTGATCGGGGTAAATGCCCCGAATATCGTACGCTTTGAAAATCTGTGGGTCCATTCCGCCGACTCCTTTGGTCTTGCGATGCCAGTAAACCGATCCGGTCGCCCATCCGACCGCCCCGTAGAGGGCGGTTCATCATACCCGGCCCGAACACAGGGTGTCAACCGCCGATCGCGATGGATCCCAAGGTCGGTCGGGAGGGTCGATCACATGAACCGGTCCGCCCGGGTCAAGAGCCCGGCACAAGCCTGCATTCGGCCGGGCAATCGCTTGACGCGGACGGTGTTGTGTCTGTATCAACAAGAACATGCGATGGCAAAGACACAAACCGGGGCGGCACCGACATCCGGCCGACGACCATCACCAAAGCCGGGGCCGAATGATTGCCATCGCGTTCATTGGCGCGATGGCATGGCTTCCTCCGACCCTGGTCGGCGCGCAGGGCCCGGAGATCGCCGCCGCGGACGCCGGCCCCTATTACACCGTCCAGATCCTCTCAGTGCCTGCCGTTCGGAGCGACCGCGTGCTCCGGGCCTATGATGACCTGAAGGCCAGGGGCCATCTCGTCTACTGCCGCCATGCGTACGTACACGAAAGGGCATACACCCGACTGCGAGCCGGGTTCTTCCGCGATCGCCACGCCGCCGAGGCCTGCGCCGAAACGCTGCGCGACAAGGAAGGCCTCCACGGCTTCGTCACACAAGCCGACCTTGCCGTGGCATCGTTCGGCGAGGCATTCGATATCGTCACCACGCCCAACGATCTCTGGCTCCTGTCGCAGGGATCGCTACGACCGCTGTATCATTTCGACAGCATCGAGGCGGCCGCCACATGCTCGACCATCGCGATCGGCCCGGACGGAAGGACCATTGCCTTCGCCTGCGACAACCGGATCCTCAGGATCGATCTCGACCGCGACACCACAACCACACTGGCGAAGGGACAGAGCGAAGACGCCCTGTTCCGCTGCACCCTGGCCTGGTCGCCCGATGGACGGCACATCGCCTATCTCGACAGGGTCGGATGGGAGTTGCCGACAAGGCTCTGGATCATGCGATCCGACGGAGACGCAAACCACTGTCTGGCCGGTGACGACACCGGGCGGACACGCGTCAAGAGCTTCCGATGGCATCCTTCCAGACTTGAGCTGTTCTATGTAAGCGGCCCGACCCACGGGACCGTCTCGGTCGGAGGCAGCCTGTACCGGGTAAATCTTCAGGGACGACGGGACCTCCTCGTGCCTGCCTGCCTCGCGGAGCGGACAGAGGTGTGCCGTCAATTCCGCATCGCCGGCGACCAGATCCACTACCGAATCGCGCACTTCGACCCGGACTATCAGGAAATCACATATACGACCCAGACCGCCCCCCTCGACCCGTAGCCGCAGGCCCCCCGCCCCTGGCCCGAGGAAGGTCCTTCTTGCGTTGCCATGGGCAAAGCAGTATGCTGACGGTCAAGGAAGGTTGGCTCGGTCGAAGGTGTGCGCCGGGGAGTCTGCTGAACCGGCGCCACCGGCCTGCGTACAGGTCACATCGGCGTACGACGGGACCGAGCCCGATGGACCGATGATCCCGGGTACCCGAAGTCGATCGTATGGCGGGCTCTACGCTTCATACCGAGCTGAGCCGTACGAGGCAATTGCGTTGGCAACAAGAAATGCGTCCCACAAATCAGGCATGAATGAGGAGGTCAGAGAATGGAACGAAGAAGAATAGCAGCAGCGGGGCTGGTCCTGCTGGCGGCGTTGTCGGCCCACGGCGCCGTGCCGGCCACACTGCCGGAGATGGTGGCCCAATTCACCCCGGTATCGCCGACCTCGGCCGACACATTGGCCCTGACGCTTTCGGGCACATGGCCGAATTCGTGCGTTCCCCAGACGTTTCGGGTCATGGTCGTTTCCGGTGACAGTCTCTGGATCGACCTGCTCCTTCCCGGCTGGGACCTGGGCAGTGACTGCGAACCGTTGATGTGCCTGCAGGTGCTGTCCGATTGGGAACTGACCGGGCCGGTTCCGGCCCTTCCGGCCGGATCGTATGACGTGTTCGCCCGCGCGGTGGACTGCGAGGAGGCGGGCCAGTACGTGCAGATCGGAGTGCTTCCGGTGGCCCCCGGCGTCGATGGCCCTCTTTCCGAGCGATTCGCGCCCGGCGAACGCATCGTGCTGCTGGAAGACGATCCCTTTGGCGGGTTCGGGCTGAAGGCCGGACAGGCGGGCACGGTGATCTGCTGTGACAGCGAAGACTGTTCGGGCAATATCCTCGTCAGTTGGGACCTGTGGACCAACGGCAAGCTCGAACCGGTCCCGTGCGCCAACGCCGGCGAGACCCTGTATCCGGCCAATTCGGCCATCTGGATGGACCCCGAACAGGTCCGCTTCGGACGGCACTTCAACCAGTGCGGCACCATTCGCAAGGGTCTGCAGGGCTGCGTCCACTTCGAGGCCAACGACGGCAAGACGTACAACGTGATCGCATCGGACGACATGTACTTGGCGCTGGACGGCGGCGGGGCCGTGGCGTTCGACGGGCGGGTCCGTGTGCGAGGTCTGCTGAACACCACACCGCCGAGGCCGGATGAGTTGAGGCTCTGCCTCCAGCAGGATGGCGACATCTTCCATCCGACGATTTCTCTCTGTCCTCAGGCCGGCCCCGCACCCGACCCGAATTCCAAGCCGGACCCCGATCCGGAACCCGAACCCAAGCCCGATCCCGATCCCGATCCCGACCCGACCCCCGGACCGGACAGCATTATGATCAACATCGGCGGCAACCCCCTGATGCTTCAGTTGATCTCGGGATCGACAGCCTCCTATGCCGGCTGCGCCGATATCACCGTCCAGTTGAACTTTCAGGCCCAGCTTTCGGTCGAGATCACTCCCGCCGACGGCGTGGGCGGAACCTGGACCGGCACGTTGAATCCCGACATCATCGGCCCGGGCGAGGTGACGACGGAACTGTGCATTGAGGTCGTCGATCTCAATGTCGGCGCGATTGGCCCCGGCAAGGACATACAGGTCGCGACAGTCACACTGATGGCGGCGCCGGCATTCTGACCGGCCGCATGGGTGAGATCCGTTGAGCGACCGGCCAGACTGATGGGGAGTCGGGACTGGAAACCTGATGACAGAACGGGCACATGACGGTATCGTGAAGTCATGTGCCCGTTCATCGGACCAGTTCCGGCGTATGCGGTCTTCTATGTCGGTGGGATCATCCTGCATTTTGTGATCGCCCGGCGAATCGCACGACGTACCGGTCTGAAACGTCGCGTCTGGATCGCAGCCAGCGTGTGCTACCTGCTCGCCATGACGCTTGGCGCCAAGGTCCTTTTCGACCTGCGTCACTCGGATTTCAACCTGGCCGCCCTTCTGACCGTGGATCGCTGGACCCGAGGCGGCCTGTGGGGCGGTTTGCTGGCCTATTTCCCTTTGGCCCTGGCCTGTACGCTCCTGCTGAGCGAGCGAAGAGCAGCAGCCATGGACCTTGTCGCCGGGTCTGTGCCCATCCCGTTGATCGCGGCCAAGCTGGGCTGTCTGTTCAACGGCTGTTGCTACGGCAAAGCCTGTTCGCTGCCTTGGGCTATCACTTTCCCTGAAGGTGCGCGGGGCGCTCCGGCCGGCACTCCGCTTCACCCGACGCAACTCTACGAAATCGGCGTCATGGCGATCCTGCTGGCTGTCTTCCGGGTGTTTGCGTCGGACCGCTGGCGCGGAAGGAAGCCGTTGTGGTTTCTGTTGATCTATGGCGTGGGACGGGCGCTGACGGATCTTTTTCGAGGCGACACGGAGTATGGCGAATTCGCCGGATCGTTGACGACGACGCAGCGCATCTGCCTGGGGGCCGCCGCCGGCGCGGCGGTTATCCTGGCGATCGTGTGGCCCAGCCGGTCCAGCACAGACCGTACCCCATCGCTGGAACAGGATACGGGACAGTGTTGAGACCCCGAATTGCCGAACCGGGTGCAAGACGAATCGATGGTGACGCGCGTGCGTCCTGAGGATTCCATCGATCTGAAGGGATACGATCGAGCCTTCGATTTCACCCTGGCGTTCGCGGTCGTGCACGAGGTCTCCCATCCGGAACGTATCCTGGGCGATCTGGCGCGGCTGGTCAGGGGCGGCGCCCATCTGCTGCCGGCGGAGCCGGCCGGACATGTAACAGTGCAGGAGATCGAGAATGAATCGCGTTCGGATTTCACATACGTCAGCGGTCTCAGCGGTTCTCCTCGTATCACTGCTGCTCGGCGTCTGTCCGGCGCCGGCACAGACCGACGGCCTGATCGCCTCGCCCGAGCCGGACTGGCCTCAGTGGCGCGGGCCGCGACGAGACGGCATCTCCGACGAGACGGGCCTGCTGGCACAGTGGCCTGAGGGCGGGCCCAAGTGTCTCTGGACCATCGACGGGCTCGGCAAGGGCTGGTCCTCGCCAATCATCGTGCGCGATCGCCTCTACATCACGGGTGACGTTGGTGAGGACCTGGTGATCTTCGCTTTTGCCCTGGACGGCACGCCGATATGGCGCACCACGAACGGCGCCTACTGGAAGAACCCCTACCCCGGCGGGCGCGCATGTTGCGCGTTCTCCGAAGGCCGGCTCTATCACATGAACGCGCATGGTCGCGTCGCATGTCTGGACGCCGCTTCGGGCAAGGAACTCTGGGCAGTGGACATCCTGGATCGCTTCGAGGGCAAGAACATCACGTGGGCGATGAGCGAGTGCCTGCTCGTCGACGGCCCGAATGTCATCGTCACCGTCAGCGGCAAGAAGGCCCTGATGGCGGCACTCGACAAAGAAACCGGCCGGACCGTCTGGATCACCCCGCCGCTCGAGGACGACGTCGTCTCGCACTGTTCGCCGATCCTGGTGCACCACGGCGGACGCAGGCAGATCATCAATTGCTCGGCCGTCTACGGCTTCGGCGTCGATGCCGACACGGGCGAGTTGCTCTGGACCGTGCCAGTGAAGAACCGCTATGGCACCAACGTCTCGACGCCGGTCTATGGCTCCGGCCGTGTCTTCTTCATGACGCCCTATGATTCGCTGGGCCGCCAGTACCAACTCTCCGACAACCGAGCGGTGCTGACCTGGCAGTCCTTCATCGACGCCGTCACCGGCGGCGGCCTCCTCGTCGACGGCGTCCTCTACGCCGCCGGCTACACCCGGCCCAAGTGGTGGTTCGGGTTCGACTGGAAGACGGGTGCGACGAGATACGAGATGGAGGACTTCACCACGGGCGCCGCCATCTACGCCGACCGAAGGCTCTACCTCCTCGACGAGCAAGGCAACGTCGGCCTGATCCGACCTGCCGCCGACCGCCTGGAGATCGTCGGGCGGTTCAGCCTGACCGGAAAGCGTCGCCTCGACGCCTGGGCCCACCCGGTCCTGTTCGACGGCCGGCTCTATCTGCGCTATCACGACACGCTCTCGTGCTACGACGTGCGACAGCCGTGACGCACTCTATTCGATGCCGAGTTCCTTCTGGATCTTCTCCAGCGGCACGCCTTTGGTCTCGGGCATCATCACGATCACCCAGATCAACTGCAGCACCATCATCCCGGCGTAGAAGGCGAAGACACGCGCGCCCGCCTGGCTGGCGCCTGGGGCATCCGGGCGACCCACCAGCATGGGGAAGGTCCACGAGATCGCCGCACACATGAACCAGTGCGTGAACGAGCCCAACGCCTGTCCTTTGGCGCGAACCTGCGTCGGGAAGATCTCGCTGATGAACACCCAGATCACAGCGCCCTGGCCGAAGGCGTGCGAGGCGATGAACAGCAGGAAGCATCCCAGGACGATCGCGCCGCCCCGCTCGGTGTGAAACGCCCACGCCACGGTGCCGAGACTGATAATATAGCCCAGCGAGCCGACGAGCATGAGCTTCTTGCGGCCGAACTGGTCGATGATCGCGATGGCCAGCATCGTGAAGACCAGATTCGTCGCGCCGACGATCACGCTTTGCAGACGCGCGAAATCGGCGCTGGCTCCGGCCAGTTCGAAGATCCGCGTCGAGTAGTAGAGCAGCGCGTTGATCCCGGAAAGCTGATTGAACGCCGCAATCAGGAACGCCAGCAGGATCGGCTTCAAATAGATCTTCCGGAAGAAGGGCTCGCCGATGCTGTGGTGGGCCAGCTCGATGGACTTCTGGATCTCCTGCATCTCCAAAGTCACATCGTCGGCGCCGAGTCGTTCCAGGATGCCGCGTGCCTCGTCGGCGCGGCCCTGGGCCATCAACCAGCGGGGACTGAGCGGGTTGCCCGCCAGCAGGAAGAAGAAGGCCACCGCCGGGAAGGCCTCGATGCCGAACATCCATCGCCATTCGATGTCACCGAGGTTCAGCGCACCGATGATGTAGTTGGACAGGTAGGCCAGCAGGATACCGAAGACGATGTTGAACTGGAACAGGGCCACGAGCCGGCCCCGGCTGCGGGCCGGCGAAATCTCCGCGATGTAGATCGGCCCGACGACCGACGAGCCGCCGACCGCCAGTCCGCCAATGAACCGCGCGATCACGAACGACCACCAGTCCCATGCGAAGGCGCTGCCAACGGCCGAGACAAAATACAGCACCGCCAGCAGCGACAGGGTCTTGCGGCGTCCGAGGGCGTCCGACGGTTTGCTGCTCAACCACGCGCCGAGGATCGTGCCGATCAGGGCGCTGGCGGTGGTGCACCCATGCCAGAAGCCCGGCTTGCCCATGAAACCGAAGGCGCTCATGCCGGCTGCCAGCGAGTCATACGTGGCGGCAAACAACTCCTGGAGCGTCTGCTCGGCGCCCGAGATCACGGCCGTGTCGAACCCGAACAGCAAACCTCCGAGCGAGGCCACAACGGCGCTTCTGAGCAGCAGTTCCTTCTTCATGCGTCGATCTCCTGACCTTCACAGTCGTTCATCCGATCCCCAACGCCGCAAAGAGTAGCAGATCGTCGCCCGACCGACCAGCGCCAACCTCGTGGAATGTCCATCGGCACGCACCGTGACCCCAGGCGCCGCCGCTGCCTTTACTGGATGGAACAGGAATGCAATGAACCGTCGTTTTTGGGAGACTGGACCATGAAACGCACGCTTCTGATCACGCTCGTCTGCACGGCAGCGGTCACGCTGAGCGGGTGCATGTCTTTCAGCTACGAGGAACGGCACAGCCACCGACGGCCTCGCGTCGTGCACGCACCGGTCGTCAAGGTCGTTGAAGTCGTCCCCGCCCCACCGCCCAGACCGCATCGGCCCGGTCCGTATCGGCCCGGTCCGTATCGGCCTGGTCCATATCGAGGTCATCGTCGCTGACTGAAGGCCGGCCGTGGCACAGTACGAGGGCAGATCACGACGGGGGTCGGCCCGACGGCCCGAACATCCATGCGTGTGGAAAGGGCCGGACCCCAACGGAACCGGCCCTCATCCAGACGCGGTCAGCCGACGAGAAAGAAGAGAAGAGCGGCCAATACGGTAACGACACCGGCACACACACTCAGGGCCAGGGCGAGCGTCCAGGCATAGCGCCGGTTCATTTTCGAGATTACGTACTTGAGATAGCGATCGCTGGCGGCAAACGTCCGGCTCATCTGAAGAATGCCTTCGGTGTTGCTGATCGTGTTGTGATTGAGCCGGTCGAGAGTCCCCTTGAACTTGACGAAGCTCTCGGCCAGTTGGACGTCGGTATCGGCAGCGGCCGCGAGCTGATGGTTGATCGAGGTCAACATATCGGTTTGTCGGGCCGTCTGCTGCGGAATCTGCCCCACGGCATCGATGAATTGCTGGTCCTTCAACGACGTGCTGCGCATCTGTTCGAGCAGACGCGTGGTCAGTTGCCGCTGGTTCTCTACCGACGCCGGCAGGCTTTCCAGCGCCTTGGGAAGTTCCCGCACGCGGTCCATTAACTCGGCGTGTTGGGAAAGCTGGCAATTCAGGTGCTCGTTGATCTGCCGAAGCTGGTCCACCAGCCGGCTGATGCCTTCATGGAGTTTCTCAGCCGGATCACGATGGTCCAGTGAGGTAACGGGATTGACCACAACCGGACCGCTCGGTGTGTTGGCCGAGCGAGGGTCCGAGAAATCATCGTCGGCGTCGAACCCACAGGCGATCAGCCCGTCGTCGTTGAGCGCCGGCTCGCAACAGCCTGCCTCCTCATAGCGATGGGACCGCAACCAACTGCTCGTTCCCGTCAGAATCTCTTTCAACGTCATTCGCCGTGCTCCTTACCCCGATATCTACACGATTGCTGCTGCCGGGACAGCGACTCGCCCACCGGCGAGACTGTCATCGGAAAGGCATTGGCTTTCTCTTGAGGGAATATCCGCCGCCCGATCCAGCATTCCTGCGAACCCCGATTCCCAGCCCACAATCGCCATTCCTGCGCCCGCAATTTCGCTGCCATGTCACGCCGATATGGCCCAGAAAGCACGGGAGAGGCCCATTTCCCGTCGGAACAGCTATCACTTCTGCGAACGGGCGTTTTTTGGGACGTGACAGAGGCTGCCGCTGAGGCCCTTGTACGGCTCGCCGGAAGCGGTACAATACCGTCCGAACGCACAACTGTCGGCCATTAGGAGACATACGAAGATGAAGCTGGTAACGTATCGGCGTGACGGGGTGGTTTCCTGCGGCCTCGCAACGGATCGCGGCATCGTGGATGTCCCATCGGCCTGGCCCGACCGGGATGCCCCGCAGAGCGTCATGGACATTCTCCGGCGAGGTTCCGCCTGTCTGGATATTCTGGCACGATTGCCCGAAACGATCGAAGCGGTCCCGCTGGATGCGCTGACACTTCTGGCTCCCCTGCCGGAGCCGGGCAAGCTCCTGGCCCTGGCCGGCAACTACGCCGAGCACATCAAGGAGGCATCCCAGAGTCGGGGCTTCGAACTGGGCCTGTCCGACTCGCCCCGCTGGACCACCGTGCCACGACCGTTCCTGATGCCGGCCAACGTCGTCTGCGGACCGGAAGACACGATCCCCTGGCCGGTCTACAGCCGCCAGATCGACTACGAGCTCGAACTGGCCGCTGTTATCGGAAGCAAGGCGAAGTGCGTACCGGCCGACCGCGCCCTTGACTGCGTTGCAGGCTATATGGTCGCCAACGATGTCTCCGCCCGCAGCGTGACATTCAAAGAGGGCCGGGGGAAGCGACCGTGGGACGAGTTCTACGACTGGCTCGGCGGCAAGTGGGCCGACGGCTTCCTGCCCACCGGCCCGTATCTCGTCACGAAGGACGAAATCGCCGACGTCCAGAACCTGCACATGGTTCTCAAGGTCAACGGGCAGGTCCGCCAGGACGCCAATTCCTCGCAGATGATCTACCCCATCGCGGATATCGTCTCGTTTCTGAGCCACCTGATGACGCTGGAGCCGGGCGACGTGATTTGCACCGGCACCCCGTCCGGCGTGGCCATCGCCACCGGCAACTTCCTCCAGGCCGGCGACGTCATCGAAGGAGCCATCGACGGGCTCGGGACCCTCACCAACACGCTCGGCCCGCGCCCGGAGACGTTTTACGAGCCGCTGAAGCGGTAGCCCGACGCGCCCTATCCTGTCGATGCAGGGCTCAGGATCGGGCCGAGCCACTGGGACAGGCCGGAGAGCGTCATCTGTACCGCCACCGCCGTGACGATCAGACCTGTGATGCGGATCAGCGGACCGAAGGCGTGAAGCCGCTCGAGAATCCGACCGATCCACACCGACATCAGCATGACCAGGAAATTGACCGCCAGCGCTGCAGTCAACGACAGTGCCGTGATCGCGACCCCTTGTGTCGCCGCAAACGAAATAGCGGCCGTGATCGTGCCCGGACCGGCGATCAACGGCGCCGCCAGCGGGACAATGGAAATGTCCGTGGCCCCGTGAAAGTCCTGCTCGTAGAACCGCCCCTTCCGGACCGCCGTCAGACCAATGATGAACAGAACGATGCCCCCGGCCACCTGCAAGGAGTAGATCTCGACACGAAAAACCTCGTGCAGAATAAAGTGGCCGATGCCGGAGAGCAGCAGCAGGATCACCAGCGCCACCGACGAGGCTGTCACCGAGACCTTCAACAACTCCGCCCGCGAATAGGGAGGGTCCATGGAGGACAGAAGAAAGACCTTGCTGGGCGGATTGATCAACGCCAGGAAGTACAGCGACGTTTGTACGAATGCCTCCGCGCTCATACACAATGCCCGAGATTCCCGTTCTTGTCCGAACGACCATCGCCTTGTTAACGATGCACGTTGTCGCCTACCATCACACGGTTCCGGCCCGCTGTCAACTGGAAAGCCGTCTTTTCGCTCGCCACCGACACGGAGAATCCTGGACAATCGGACGTGGGGCCGATAGGCTGGGAGCATCTTGCACCGACGCACTTGCGTTCAACGATGGGGCCTTCTTGAAAGGGTGGTTTCGATGCGAAACATCAGCCGAACAATGCCTGTGATCGCCGTCATTCTCTCGATAGTTGTCTGTGGAGCCTGGAGCGATCTTTCAAGGGCTCAGGACATCCCGCTGCCGGAGCATCCCCGGCCGGACTTTGAGCGGCCGCTGTGGATCAACCTGAACGGCCCGTGGCAGTTCCGTTTCGACAAGGAGGACGCGGGGCTGGCGGGCAACTGGTCGTCCGGCAAGACGGAGTTTCCGCTGTCGATCAACGTGCCGTTCCCGTGGGGCTCGGAGCTGTCCGGCGTCGAGGACCAGGCCGACATCGCGTGGTACAAGCGGACGATCCGCGTACCGGCCGACTGGAAGGGAAGCCGCGTCTTCGTCGTGGTCGGCGCCTGCGACTGGCTGACGACCGGCTGGCTCGACGGCCAGAAGGTCGGCAGCTTCCAGGGCGGGTACACGCCGTTCGAGTTCGAGTTGACCGACCATATCAAGTGGGACCGGGACCAAACCCTCGCGCTGCGCGTCGACGACACGCCGCATCCGTTCAAGCTCGAAGGCAAGCAGGGCTACGGCCCGGCCAAGGGCATCTGGCAGACGATCTATCTGGAGGCCCGGCCCAAGGTCGCGCTGGAAACCGTGCACTTCCTGCCGGACATCGACGCCGGCAAGGTCACCGTCAAGGCCACGCTGAACCAGGCGGCGCCCGACGCGATGCGTCTGGCGATCCAGTTCAAGTCCGAAGATCGCCCCGCAGGCGCCGCACAGACGACCGTCGCCAAGGGACGCCAGGAAATCGAGTTCGACGTGCCCATCAAACCGATGCGGCTCTGGTCGCTCGAAGATCCGTACCTCTACGAGGTCAAGGCCGTCCTGTCGGGCCAGGGGGCCGAAGACGTCGTCTCGACCTACTTCGGGATGCGGAAGATCAGCGTAGTCAACCTGCCCGGAACCGACTTGCCCTACATCGCGCTGAACAACAAGCCCGTCTACCTGAAGCTGTCGCTCGACCAGGCGTATCACCCAGAAGGCTTCTACACGTTCCCGAGCGACGCGTTCATGCGCGACGAGATCCTGCGGTCGCGCCAGATCGGTCTCAACGGCCAGCGGATCCACGTCAAGATCGGCATCCCGCGCAAGCTGTACTGGGCCGACAAGCTGGGCATCCTGATCATGGCCGACGTGCCCAACAGTTGGGGCCGGCCCAACGCAGAGATGCGCAGCGAGACGGAGGTCGCCCTGCGTGGGATGATCCGACGGGACTTCAACCATCCGTGCGTCTTCAGTTGGGTGGTTTTCAACGAGACGTGGGGGCTGCGGACGGGCGACCAGGGGTACACGCCACAGACGCAGGAGTGGGTCGCCTCGATGGTGCGTCTGGCCAAGCAGCTCGACGCGACGCGGCTGGTGGAGGACAACTCGCCGTGCAACCACGACCACGTCCTGACGGACATCAACACCTGGCACGCGTATCTGCCCGGCTACAAATGGACCGAGCACCTGGCCCAGGTCACGCGTGACACCTACGAGGGCTCGACGTGGAACTACATCGGCGGGCGGAAGCAGGGCACCGAGCCGTTGCTCAACAGCGAGTGCGGCAACGTCTGGGGCTATGAAGGCAGCACGGGCGACGTGGACTGGAGCTGGGACTATCACCTGATGATGGACGCGTTCCGGCGGCATCCGAAGGTCTGCGGCTGGCTCTACACCGAGCACCACGACGTGATCAACGAATGGAACGGATACTGGCGTTTCGATCGCTCCGAGAAATTCACCGGGATCGAGGAACTGATGCCCGGCATGAGCCTGCGCGACCTGCACGGCGATTTCTACGTGGCCCTGAGCGAAGAGCTGTGCCAGGACGTCAAGCCGGGTGCGAGCGTGGAGGTCCCGCTGTACGTCTCGTTCCTGACCGACGCCCAGGCCGGCGAGAATCTGACCCTGCGGGCCAGCCTCCGGGGCTGGGACAGCCTGGGCCGCGAACGCAGCTTCGGCCGCATCCAACGGCGCACCATCCCGTACCGCGCATGGCATTGCGGGGCCATCGAACCACTGGAAGTAACGATGCCCAATGAGCCGGCGGTGGCCGTGTTGGCCGTACAGATCGAAGACCGCACCGGCGTCGTGCTCGCAAGGAACTTCACCACGTTCGCCGTACGCGACGGCGCGCAGCCGCGACAGGAGACGCTCACCCAGCGAAATCGCACGATGAAGGTCGTGCGCTTCGCTCCTAAGAGCTTCGTGAAGGCCGAATGGCCCGTCAAGCAATGGAACGTGTTCGACGGGCTCAAGGTCAACGGAGCCGGGGCGGGCTATTTCGAGTACCGCATCCCCTGGCCCCACGACCTCGACGTCGAGAGTGTCGAGACGGCCAGCTTCCGCGCCGAGATCTCGGCCAAGCAGCTCTTCGGCAAGGACAAGGCAGGCGCCGGAAAGCAGGAAGGCGACTTCATGCGAGGCAGAGGAACGCACGACCCCAGCCTGAACCCGAACTCGTATCCAATGACGGACGAGACCGTGTATCCCAGTGCGATCCGCATCCGAATCGCTGGCGAGGCAATCGCAACGATCGACCTGCCCGACGATCCGGCCGACCATCGTGGGATTCTGTCCTGGCAGGCGCAAAAACGTGACGGCAAGCTCAACGAGGCCGGCTCCTATGGGTACCTCGTCACCGCCCAGATTCCTGAATCGGTCCTCCGCAAGGCTGCCCGCGAGGGTACGATCGCGATCCGCCTGGAGGCCGACGAGGCCCTCGCCGGCGGGATTGCCATCTACGGCGAGCAGTTCGGACGCTACCCGCTGGACCCGACCCTGGCGTTCATTCTGAAGTAGTTGGATCGACGCCGATGTGATGCGGTGCGTTTTCGGAGGCCGCGCGTACGGGCGCGGCCTCTGCTTCATAGGACGAAAGAGAGAGGCATTCCATGAGAATCGTTCGCATCGCCCTGCTGTTCTGCATGTGTATCAGCCTGCAAGCCTTCGGCGCCGAGCTGCCGTTGGCCCCGGCGGTCGAATGCCACCCTCGTGGCGGCCTGCCCAACGTGCTGGCCAAGCTTCAGGCGGGCGACGAAGTGCGCATCGGCTATCTGGGCGGAAGCATCACGGCCCAGGCGGGCTGGCGACCTAAGACGCTGGCGTGGTTTGCCGAGCAGTTCCCGCAGGCCAAGGTCGGTGAGATCAACGCCGCGATCGGCGGGACCGGTTCGGACCTGGGCGTGTTCCGGCTCGAACACGATGTGCTGGTCCACAAGCCCGACCTGCTGTTCGTGGAGTTCGCCGTCAATGACGGCGGCGCGCCGCCCGAGCAGATCTATCGCTGTATGGAAGGCATCGTCCGGCAGACCTGGAGAAATGATCCGACCACGGACATCTGCTTCGTTTACACCCTGGCCGGCAACATGCTGCAAACGCTCCAGGAAGGCCGGTTCCCACGCTCGGCCAGTGCGATGGAGAGGATCGCCGAGCACTATGGCATCCCCACGATCCACATGGGCGTGGAGGTTGCGAGACTGGAGAAGGAAGGCAAACTGATCTTCCAGGGCCCGAAGCCTGCGACCGAACAGGAGAAGGCAGACCTGGGCGAGAAGATTCTGTTCTCGCCCGACGCGGTCCACCCGTATACCGACACGGGACACCAGCTCTACCTCGATGCAGTCGTCCGCTCGATGGCCAAGATTCGAGACGCAGGCAATCCCGAGCCGCACCCGCTCGGCGATCCGTTTATCGCAAACAACTGGGAGAAGGCCCAAATGGTCCCCTTGAGCCGGGCAAGGCTCAGCGAGGGCTGGAAAAAGCTGGACTCCCAGACCGACGCCATGGCCAAGCGATTCGGCGACAGGTTGCCGGAGGTGTGGAAGGCGGACCAGCCCGGCGAGTCGATCCGGTTCCGCGTTCGCGGTAGCGTGATCCGCATCTACGATTTGGTGGGTCCCGATTGCGGACAGGTCTCGATCCAGGTGGACGACGAGCCTGCCTATGTCCGCCCACGATTCGACGCGTACTGCACATACCATCGGCTCAACTGTCTTGTCGTCGGCAACAATCTGAAGCCCGCCGAACACGAGATCACCCTGACGATCCATCCCGAGCAGCCGGATAAGGCCAGGATTCTCAGCCAGCGAAACGAAACGATGGACGACCCGAAGCGCTTCGACGGGACGACCTGGTACGCCGGCGCCATCCTGGTCCTGGGCGACTTCCTGGACTGACCGCCAGACAAAGCGTCAAAGGTGTTTGTTGACAGGCCCTATTGATAACGATATGCTTGGTGACATGCGGCTGGTCGGACTCGCGATGGAAAGAGACGCACGTGGCCGGTGTTAGAACGCTTGGAAGACCACGAGAGTCTATGCAGTCGCCGGAGACGGTCAATCCCTGCATCACCTGCGGGGCGTGCTGTGCCTACTATCGCGCATCATTTTACTGGGCCGAGGCTGACGACAGCCCCGGCGGGACCGTGCCCGTCGAACTGACCGAGAAGCTCAACGACTTTCGCCGGGTCATGCGGGGGACGAGCCAGAAGAATCCGCGCTGCGTCGCCCTGCTCGGTGAGATCGGCAAGAGCGTCGGGTGCAGCATCTACGATTTGCGCTCGTCCGTCTGTCGGGACTTCGACGTCTCCTGGATCCACGGCGTTCGCAACGAGCGGTGCGACCAGGCCCGCATCGCCTGGGGCCTCGAGCCGCTGCCGGCCCCCGCCACCAGCCCCGAAGAGAACCCGGACGATCCGCAGCACACCGCGCCGCCGAACCGGCCCCCGCTGCCCCGTGCCGCCTGATCGCATCACAGAGAGAAATCCTGGAATCATCCGGAAGGAATGAACACCGGCCGTCGTAGGGGCGAATAATCATTCGCCCGTACATCAGAATGGAACCAGGCTCAGGAGATGTGCCATGAACAAGAGGATCGTGTGTCTGCTGTCGGTTTCGGTTCTGGGTGTGTGCACGTCCTGCAAAGAGAAGACGGCGGAGACAACCGGGGCACCTGTCGCCGAGGCTGAGACGGCGCCCCCGGCGGCAATCGGACCGATCCATCAGTTCGAGTTGAACGACATCGACGGCGTGCCTGTGAAGCTGGGTGCTTACAGCGGCAAGGTCCTGCTGCTGGTCAACGTCGCCAGTAAGTGTGGCTACACGCCTCAGTACGCAGGTCTGGAACAGCTCTACCAGAGGTATCGGGCCGACGGGCTGGTTGTGCTGGGCTTTCCCGCCAACAACTTCGGCTCGCAGGAGCCGGGCACCGAAGAACAGATCAAAGACTTCTGCACCATGAACTACAACGTCACCTTCCCCATGTTTGCCAAGATCTCCGTCCGGGGCGACGACATCCACCCCCTCTATAAGTTCCTCACGGAGGCGGTCCCGACGCACACCGGCTCGCCCGGACCAGTCACGTGGAACTTCAACAAGTTCCTGATCGGTCGCGACGGCAGCGTGATCGGCCGCTACGACTCCAAGGTTGAGCCGCTCGGCCCGGAACTGACAGGTGAAATCGAGAAGGCCCTCGCACAGGCGAGCTGACAGAAGTGAATCGCACGGTCGCAGGTCTAATCCCGGCCGTAGGCAAGGAGGACCGTCAGAAGCACCGCGACTTGCAGGATGACCAGCACGAGATTCATAGCCATGTCCTTGATTGGAGATCTTCAGTCATAGCTATAAGGCACGTCCTACCGTTGAAAGTAACACTTGCGAAAAAATTGATGCGCTACTCTTCAAGCAGTTTTACGATCCACTCTCGCAGGTTGTTCTCCTTCGGCGTCAGATAGCGAACGATGCCCTTCTTGTCGACCAGGAACGACGCCGGTCGCTCGTGAACCTGATACAGCCAATGGGTCGCTCCGGCCGCCACGCCGGGAGGCCGCCCTGGCGGCATCAGGTCGGCCACCAGCGCCGGATCGGAGTCGAGAATGCCCGCGATGGGCGCCCCTTCAAAGACGCCTGTGATGTGGGCCGTAACGAGATCCTGCGCGACGCCCCCGCCGCCGGACAGATGATTGTAGACCGCGATAGCGAACAGCCCCTTCGAACCGAAGTCCGCCAAAAGGCGGCGGATCGTCGCCAGACCCGGATCGCCATCCATCCGGAAATCGCGAAACGTCAGAAGCACCACCCGGCCCCGGACCTCTTTGAGGGTGATTGGCACGTGATTGAACCACGTGTCGGCAAACAGCGGAGGGGCTTCCTGTCCGAGGGCGCCCCAACCCTGGGGGACGAGCTGGAAATCACAGGCATAATCATCGGCGACGGTCGTCCTCGACCACACGCCATACGTGGGGACGTCGACCGTGATCGTGATGGGTCGATCGGTCGGCATGTTCGTCAGCGTATAGTAGCCGTCCGCGTCGGTGACGAGGTTCTGGCTGGCCCGTCCCATTCCCACCCTGATGGCGCGATTGGCCACCGGCGAATCCTGCTCGTCCGTAATCCGCCCCCGAATGATGCCCGAGCCCGGCTGGCTGCCGGCCAGCACGATCTCGCCGGCGTCGGCGACATCGGCCGCCTTGAGATCGAACGACACGGATCGGCCGCTGAGCGTGCCAAGGAAGGCCATGGCTCTGACCCTTGGCCCCACCGAGACGCCCTGCAACTGGAAGTATCCGTCGTCGTCGGTGGTCGCGGCAAGAAGCGGGTCTGGCAGCCCGGTCCAGCGGTTGTCGAGCATCAGGGTTTCCAGGCTCACGCGGGCGCCAGCCACAGGCTTGCGATCCACGCCAACCGCGCGACCGACAATCGTCGTGCCAGGCTCCAGAATAAGCGTCATTTCAGCATTCTGAGCATCCTTACGCCAGATGAACCTTCGGCCGAGCAGACCCGACGCGTCACAGGCGCTGCCAAGCAGACCGCCCGGAGGCTGGAACGTCGGCTCCGGGAAGGAGAACCGGTCCGCTGGTTCCACATTCGGATCGGCAACCGCTCCCTCCAGTGTGACGAACCCTGGCACGGGATGCCCCTCCAAGTCCACCAGGGCGATATCAATCAGATTTGTCTGCGGCTCGCGTTGGGGCACCAGCAATTCCACGCTCACTGGCGGACCGGGTGCTTTGACGTTGATGAGTCTGGGCGAAACCTCGATCGACTGCCCCTGGTCCCGCGCGGGCGCGTAGACGCGGTACGAACCAGCCGCGACGCTGAATTCACAAGACCCCTGACCATCGGTCTTCCCGGTGGCGACAGCCGGCCCGCGCGTGGATTCCACAACCACCGAACAGGCTTGCACAGGCTGGAGATCCGGATCGCTTAGCACCCGGACGGTAACCGTTGTTTCCAGGCCGAGGACCAGAACAACCTCTTCCGACGCGGCCTTCGGGCTGACGTCCACAAGCATGCCGTGACAGAGAATCCGATGCGGATCGGGCGAGTCTACTACGGTCACCGCGTAGAGACCCGCGTCCAGCCCGGCGCACTCGAAACCACCGGCGTCGTCGATCGCACAGGCCCGTTCGTACCCGGGCGCCTGGACACGAATGCGCAGCATCTCGATCACTTCCATGGTCTCGACATATGGCGTCCCATCCGGACGGAGCACTCTGCCTCGAATCGTGCCACCAGGCTCTGGAACCGCTCTGGCATATGAGGTCGTGCGGACTGGTGCGATCGGGGCAGTATCCGCGACGGCGCGCTCCCCATCATTCGGCTCGCGAACGACCACCTGATTTGTGTCGGCAACACGCGCGACCGGCTCGGATGATTGCCCATCCCGCCAGGTTGGTACATCGGCAGATAAGACACTGCACGGATCGACAGAGATGACGGCAGGATCGGACTGCGTCGGCCGCCGAATTCCCCTGGACGAACGGAGAGCAAATATGCCGGCAACAACTGCGACCAGGACTACCGCTGCGAGGCCAAGTGAGATTCTCTGCCACCTGTTCACCGATTGCCCTCAACATCCACTGCCCCAGCTTTCGGTTTAGCCGCTACGCCGAGGCGGGCCAAATCAGAAGTCGCTTGAACGATCAACGCCTTCCCTATAGTATCACACTCCGACAGCGTTGTCACCGGCGTGCCGGCAACGGCACCGGAAACCGACGCCCACAAGCCACAGAGCGGCCAAACGTGAGCGCAAGGATCGAGCACAAATCGAGTCGTCCCCGGCGGGATCGCCTGTACGAGATCATCTTCGAGGCGGACACCCCTGCCGGCAAGTGGTTCGACCTCATGCTGATCGTGCTGGTGCTGCTCAGCGTCCTGACCGTCATGCTCGACAGCGTCGCCTCCATCCACGCCCAACACGGACGCGGGCTCCTCGCACTCGAATGGTGTTTCACAATCCTGTTCACCATCGACTACATTCTGCGGCTGCTCTGCGTGGGCCGGCCCCTGCGCTACGCCGTCAGCTTCTTCGGTCTCGTAGATCTGCTGGCGATCATCCCGACGTATCTGAGCCCGCTGATCTACGCGAGCCGTTATCTGTCCGTCGTGCGCATCCTTCGTGTGCTGCGAATCTTCCGAATCCTCAAGCTCGGCAAGCACACGAAGGAGGCGGGCGTCCTTCGGGCGGCCCTCTATGCGAGCCGGCGAAGGATCGTCGTATTTCTCTGCTTCGTGCTGACGCTGGTCGTCATCATCGGCTCGCTGATGTACCTGATCGAAGGCCCGGCCAACAGCGGCTTCACCAGCATCCCGCAGAGCGTGTACTGGGCAATCGTGACGCTGACGACCGTCGGCTACGGCGACATCTCGCCCCAGACCCCGCTGGGCCAGTTCCTGGCGTCGATCGTCATGGTCCTGGGCTATTCGATCATCGCGGTCCCCACCGGCATCGTCACGGTCGAGTGGTCGCAGGCGACCATGCGAAAGCAGACCCCTGCCCGGACCTGCCCCACCTGCGGCGCCGGGGGCCACGACATCGACGCCCGGTACTGCAAATTCTGCGGCGCCGACCTCTGACGGCGTCCGGCAGGCGACGAACTCAAGCCGCAGCTCGAACCGCCCACAGGGGCGAATGAGTGCTCGCCCCCACACAAGAAGAAGGCCCCGAACATGCGACGGTTGTGCATGCACGGGGCCTGTGATTGCGCGCAAGTTTGGTTAGACTTTGGGATAGGTGCCGAGGTACTCGGTTTTGGGCAGCCCGCCGACGAGCGGCATGGCGTACTGGACATAGGCGTCGGTGACGCCGTTGCCGTCGGCGTTGATAAACTCGTCGGGCATCGACTTGGTCTTCTCGGCGACGTTCTTCAGTTCGGTGCGGAACAGCTCGGCCGCGTAGGCGGCGCCGTCTCCGGCGCGCTTGATCGCCACCGAGCCGCTGTCAAACTCCATCGCATATTTGACCGCCTGTCGGCCGCACTGGCGGGCCTCATCGACATCGACCTTCGATTGCAGTCCGGCATAGCTACGCTGGAGATACCCGAACGTGTCGGCGCGGACGCGCTTGATCTTGAGCTTGCCCTTGATCTGTCCGGCCAGGAAATCGGCCAGGGCGCCCGTGCCGGAGAGCTGGATGTTGCCGTGGGCATCGCGTTCCTCGTTCTCGGCCAGCTTCTCGGCCCATGTCTTGTGGTCGTGGTCGCACATGCCCTCGCTGACCGCGATCACGCAACGGTTGTACTTCTTATAGACGGCGTCCACATCGGCCAGGAACTTGTCCATGGACACGGGCCGTTCGGGCACGTAGATCAGGTGCGGCCCGTCGTCGTCGCGCTGCTTGCCCAGGGCGGCCGCTGCGGTCAGGAAGCCGGCGTGGCGTCCCATGAGCACGTCGATCTTGACGCCCGGCAGCGCCCGGTTGTCCAGGTCATCGCCCATCAGGGCCTGCGCGACGAACTTGGCGGCCGTACCATAGCCAGGGCAGTGGTCGGTCACGAGCAGGTCGTTGTCCACCGTCTTGGGCACGTGGAAGGCACGGATGTTGTAGTGCGTCTCGTCGGCGACGGTGTTGAGGATGTGGGCGGTGTTGGCCGAGTCGTTGCCGCCAATGTAGAAGAAGTATCGCACGTTGCGTTTCTTGAAGACCTCGATGATCTTGCGGCAGTAGTCGGCGTCCGGCTTGTCCCGGCTCGACCCCAGCGCCGACGACGGCGAGCCCGCCACCGTCTCCAACGTCGCGGCGTCGAGCTTGCTCAGGTCGATGAAGTCATCCTTGACCATACCCGCCACCGCGTGCACGGCCCCAAAGAGGGTCCCCATCTCGGGATGCTTGCGGACCTCTTCAATCACGCCGACCAGCGAGGCGTTGATCACCCCCGTCGGCCCGCCCGACTGCCCCACAACTGTGTTGCCTTTGAGCAATTCTGCCATGTCAATGGATCTCCCATAGTGGATTTCAGCATTCGATCCTGATACGGACGGGTTATTATACCGGCTGACCGTCGGTTCTCAACCCCCCACCGCCCAAAAACGGACCGCCGCCGGCATCAACGGAGGAACCAACTGCGGACCTTGAGGAACAAGAGTTCTTCGCTTCTCAGGGCCGCCCTTTCGTCGAGCAGGCCCCGGGCGGTGGCGGGCACGCCCGTGATGAGATGGTCCACGCCCATGTCGATGAACTTGATCATCGTGCGTGGCCTGTTGACCGACCAGACGTGGACCTCCTTTCCCGCCGCTCGGGCCGCGTCGATCAGCCCGGGCGTCACCAGACGCGCCGAGACGCTGAGGAAGTCCACGTCGAGAGCGGCCATTTCGCCGATGGACTGGACGACAATATAGCCCCTGCGGATGCGCGGATCCAACGTTCGAACGTGCTCCAGGGCTTCGAGACTGGTGGAGCTGACGATGCACTCGGCTGCGGCATCGTGCTCCTGCAGGACTTGCACGACGCGCTCGGCCAGCCGGCGCGGTACGCTTTCGACCTTGAGTTCCACGTTGAGCCCGATCCTGCCCTTGGCCGTCGCCACAGCCTCGGACAGCAGCGGAACGCCTTCGCCTCGGAACTGCGGCGAGAACCAGCCTCCGACGTCCAACGTCCGAACCTGCGCATAGGTCAGGTCGGACAGGTTCTTCTTGATGCCGGTGACGCGGTACAGGTCCCGGTCGTGCAGCAGAATGACGTATCCATCGGCGGTCAGACGCACATCGATCTCGGCGTAGTCGGCGCCGTCCTCCATGGCCTGGCGGATGGCGGCCAGCGTGTTCTCCGGCGCGCGGTACGAGCTGCCGCGATGCGCCGTGATCTTCACGTTGTCGCGCAGCTCGAACTCGCTGAGGATTCCCGCCGCCACCGACACGGCCACGACGGCGCCCAGGAGCAGAAAGACGACAATCCGTCGGGGGTGTGGGCTTGGCGCCCCATGAGGCATCGGCAACGCCTCCACCTGCGAATCGAACATCTCCTCGACCTTCTCGTCGCCCCGGGCCCGGCGCAGATGGGCGTAGAGGTGCGTGATTGTCAGGCTACTGACCGAGACCGTCAGGAACTCGGCGAGGAACGACATCGCCAGGTAGCCGGCCATCAACGTCAGGACGACCGGAAGGACCAGCCGATGCTCCTCCGGTAGGCGCGCGAAGACCCGGCCGCCGAGACTGTGATAGCCCTGCGCCAGGGCAAACGGGAACAGGATGATGACCATCCACAAGACCAGCACAACGGCCCCGATCCGACGCCGCGTCCCCTTGAGCAGGCCGTGCGTATACGCCAGCGCCGAGGCCACCGAGCGGTCGTCAACGAGCAGGGCCGGCAGCGAGAACACCCAGTGCAGATACACCGCGCCGTGCAGGACCACAACCGCCGCGATCGCGAGGGACACGACGGCCAGGCCCGCCCAGCGAGCCGCCGGGTTCTCCAGAAAAAGGAAGTACACCCGCATCGACGAGAACGCCAGCCGGTAGACCAGGACGCCCAACACGGCAAACGGGGCCAGCAGTAGCACGTGGGCTGCCACGTGATATGAGCCCAGCAGCGTCAGTCCGGGCAGCCTTCGCACGACCGCCCAGACCGCACGCAGCGCGCCCATCGGCCGCCCGCCCAAGGCCTCCCAGGCGATCAGGATCATCCCGGCGTGCTTGATGTAGAGCGAAACCGCCGTCAGAGACCCGACCAGTAGAACGAAAAGGACGCCGCGCAACGAGAACAGGAACGAGAGAACCTCCCCGTTGGTGATCGACAGCCGACCGTCCGATGACACCATCGATGAGGCCGCCCACGACAGCACCGGACTGAGCACGAAGAAGCTCAGCACCGCCACAGTCGAATCGTACAACAGCAGCGGCCAGAGACTCTTGCCCAGGTCAAGGAAGACCCGGCAAATCAGACGGTACAGCCACCTTGCACGCACTGCGACAGACTCCTACCGGCCCACGAAACGACGCCCATGGTACCCCCCGCCATGTCCCGCCGCAAGCGCCTCGCCGTCCCCGCCCCTGTCCCATCGAGCGTGTCTGTCTGCAGGAAGCCTCCTCAGCGTGTGCGGGGACGCGGATCGTCGGAGGGCCCCCACACGGTGCGGGCAGGAACCCTGACGCGGATGCGAGAACAGGCGGATGCCTCGGGGGAGGTCTACTCCGTGATGCCGGCCTCGACCAGTCGCTCCTTGAGGGCGGCCGACTCGACCACCAGCCGATCCCGGTCGGCCTGGAGGTTGTAGTACTCGACGGCCTGTGCGAGGACCGTCTTGAACTCCTTCTCCATCTTCCAGGGCTTGGTGATGAAGCGGAAGATCTCCCCCTGGTTGATCGCCGTCAGAAGCGTCGTCACCTGCGTGTAGCCCGAGAGGACCAGCCGGACGATGTGCGGATACTTCTCCTTGACGATCTTCAGCAGAGCCAGACCCGACATCTCCGGCATGCGCATGTCGGTGACGATCACATGGACTTCATTCTCCTCAAGAAGCTTCAACGCCTCGGCGCCGCTTTCCGCGTAGAGGGTATCATAGGGCTCGTCCAGCATCGCCTGCTCCAGCGACCGCAACAGGCGCACCTCGTCATCGACAAACAGGATGGTTCGTTTCTCATTCATCGGCGGTCACTCCAGTCAGCAGATTGCGTGAATCCTCATCCCTTTTCTTGATCGGTTGCAGGGGCAGTCTGACGGTGAACAGGGTTCCCCGGTCGATCTCGCTCTCGACCGAGATCCGGCCTTTGTGCTTGTTCACGATGATATCGTACGAGATGCTCAGTCCCATTCCGGTGCCTTTGCCCGCCGGTTTGGTTGTGAAGAAGGGATCGAAGACCTTGCGGCGGTCCTCCGGCGCGATCCCCGGCCCGTCGTCCTCGATCTCGCAGACGACGTAGGAATCGACGGGATACGTGCGAATCGTGATCCGCCCGCGTTCCTGCCGCTCCTGAGACTCGATGGCCTGGGCCGCATTGACGACCAGATTGAGAAAGACCTGGTTGATCTGGCCGGGGTGGCAGAAGATCTCCGGGATCTCGCCGAACTCCGTCACCACGTCGGCGTTGTATTTGATCGCATTTCGCGCCACGACGAGCGTGGCCGCCAGACCCTCGTTGATGTTGTACCTGGCGAAATCGCTCGACTGGTCCACGCGCGAGAAGTCACGGAGGTTTTGAATGATCTCGGTGACGCGTTCCAGCCCTTCGCGGGAATCCTCGAATAGAACGTCGAGATTCTTCAGGATCGCGTCGATGCGCATCGTCTCGCGGAACTGTCGGATGGGCGCGACCAGGGCCGGACCTCCGGCAGCGTCGGCCGCTTCCACCGCCCGCTCCAGTTCGGTGTACAGATCGATCAGCGCGAGGATCTTCTTCACATGCTTTCCCAGCGTCTCGAAATTGCAGGCGACGAAACCAATGGGCGTGTTCATCTCGTGAGCGACGCCGGCAGCCAGTTGACCGATCGAGGCGAGCTTCTCGCTCTGAATGAGATGGGACTGCAACTCCTTCAGCTTATGGTCAGCAGCTTCCAGTCGCTTGAATTCGCTGTATTTCTCCGCGATCCGGCGGTCGGTGATATCGCCGGCGATTTCCATCACGGCCGTCGGGTTGCCCTCCTTGTCGCGAAGGGCGACACTGGTGGTGCAGTGAAAGAACCTCAGAAGCCCGCCTTCGTCGGCAAGGGCGACATCGCAACTGTGCGGCTGGCCGTCCCCCAACGTCTGCATGGCGATGCAGGACAGCGCTCGGTACGCGGCGCCCCGACCGTCGCAGGTCTGATGGCACCTCCCGCCGATCCCGTCGTCACCGAAGATCTCCCGGGTCGCCTCGTTGCTCCAGACAACGTTCAGGTCCTTGTCGATCATGACCATCGGGTCGCGGATGGATTCGAGCATCGCGTTCAGCTTGCCACGACTGTGACGCAACGCCTCCTCCAGCTTCTTTCGCTCCACAGAGTAATGGACCACTCGCGTGATGGCATCGACGTTGAACCGGCCTTTGACCAGATAGTCTTGCGCTCCGGCGGCCACCGCCCGGAATCCGAGTTCCTCGTCGTCGGCCCCGGTGACGACGACTTTCGCCACGTCGGGATAGTCTGCCTCCAGGGCAATCAGCGTATCGAGTCCGTCGCTGTCCGGAAGATTCAGATCGAGCAGCAGGATGTCGAACGCACCGTCGGCCAGCGCCGCCATCGCCTTGTTGAGGTCGCCGACGAAGACCACATCATGCAATGGCAGAGACGAGCCGGCGAGCAATCGCTGCATGCCCGCGCAGTCGATCGCGTCGTCTTCGACCACAAGGATATTCAGGGGCTTCGTACTGGCCAGATTCATGTTGTCCTTTGCCGCAATCGTGTCCATGAATCACCGTATGCACCGGACGGAACGACTCCAGGTCGGTCAGGCATACTGCGTTATCGGCTGAAATCACGCCGGGCTTTGCATTTAAGCTGGGAGGCCCGCGTAAAGACCGCTGTCCGCGTCGTTCAGGATCGAGCGGGGACAAATCATCGTTGCCCCCTACAGTTATCGGTCCAGACGCCGGCGAGCCGGAGGCCGTCGAGCCGGCCGAAGGCGTACCCTGCTCGAGGCACGACACAAACCACTGGCGAGACCCGCCGCTTGACAGCGTTGCGAGCCGCTCGTAGAGTCGGTTCCCCGTGACTCGGCAGCGGATCGATCTCCGCGCCTGGCGGGGTCGTCTCTCAGGAACGGACAGGGAATCGTGCCCTCGAACGAAAGACAGTCAGTCCGCCTCTCGCCGGAGGAGGCCGAATACTCGGCCCCGGTGCGACGTCGCCACAGGCTCATCGCCTGGATCGCGCTGGCGACCTATTCGATGTTCCTCGTGTGCCGGGCCCTGCTGCGTCATCGGGCCGGCGATGCAGCGTACCTCCCCGTGTGGGAGTTGCAGGATTCACATCGCCTGGCCGCCTGGATCGGCGGTCTGGCCTTTGCCGGCTTCTGTGCGTTCGCATCTTTCGTCCCCGTCGGTCTTTTTGCCGCGACAGCCGTCCCATGTCGTCGGCGCGGGTTGCGCGGCCTCGCGGCTCGTCTCGCGGCCCCGGCAATCGCCGGCGCCATTGCGGTTCTTGTGTTGACGATTGAGAACGGCTCGTTGTGGTATCCGACCACAGCGGCCCGGCTGGTCCTGCCGGGGTTGGGCTGTCTCTTCGGAGCATGGGTCGCAACGACGTGGCTTCGCGGGCGGCGCGCCCGCTTGTGGCTGGCGCCGAAGATCGCGGCGATGGTCCTCGCAGCGGCCCTGCTCGTCGGGCTGGTCCTGTGGTTGTCCATCGAGCCGGAGCCCTTGCCTTTCGAGGCGGCCGACGTGACGTCAGCCGAGAAACGCGATCTCGTGCGCCTGATTCGCAGCAAGAATCCACGGTCACTGAGCGACGGGCAGACCCACACATTGCGGCTGACCGAGCACGACGTCAACGTCCTGCTGTCGTGGGG
>Ga0209510_1000959_pt1 | contig 35583 bp, 22 predicted proteins | sample BiotimSIPDNA_FD_185749 | JGI IMG/M metagenome (GOLD analysis project Ga0209510, IMG submission 185749) | Anaerobic biogas reactor microbial communites from Washington, USA - Biogas_R1 time_0 SIP DNA (SPAdes) (version 2) | ecosystem: Engineered > Bioreactor > Anaerobic > Unclassified | place...
GGCTTCGCGGACGGCGCCAACGATCGGCCCACGCTCGATTTCTATACCATCATGTTCGACATCCTGACGACGCCCCTCGACAACCCGGACAAATTCACCACCGGCACGCCCCGCAAACCCATAATCACCCACGAAGAGGGCAATTTCGTTCACTTCCCCCTCTTTGACGAGATTGAACTCTTTGGAAACACGATCAAACCGTTCTGGCTTACCGATTGCCGCGACCGCGTCGCCCGTGCGGGTCTTCTCGATGAAGCGCCGGCCTGGTCGAAGGCTTCCCAGCAACTCTATCTCCTCTGCCACAAGGTCAACATCGAGGCCCTGCGCAAAAACCCGCACATCTCCGGCTATACCTGGTGGCTGTTGCAGCCGTGGTACTGCGGCTCGAACGGTCTGCTGGATGTGCATCGCCGGCCCATCGCCATCACGCCCGAACAGGTACGGCGGTTCAACGCGCCCGTGGTGCTGCTGCAGGACGGCCTCAGGCAGACCTATACCGGCGGCGAGGCGGCCCGTGCGGCGATCACGCTCTCCAATTACTCGGGGAAGGCTTCTGCTCCGGGCCGCGTCACATGCACCCTCGTCCGCGATGACCAGATTCTGGACACGCGCATTCTGGAAATCGAGGCCGTCCCCAACGGCACCGTCCAGCCGTTCGGCACGATGGAGTTTATCCTGCCCAAGGTGGCCGAACCGCAGCGCCTCGCCCTCCAGGCCGACCTCGAGGCGGGAGAAATGCGCCTCTCCAATGACTGGACGTTGTGGGTATACCCTGATTTCCGGTCTCCGGCAACGCAGCAGACGCCGGTGTATGCAAGCCCGGACACCATGGCCCTGCTCGCGCCGTTTCGGCCGCTGCCCCTGCCGGATGGCGCAACCCTCCCCTCGCCGGCCGTGTACGTCGCTCGCCAGCCCAGCGAAGACCTGGTGACCGCCGCGGAACAGGGAAGCTGCGTGGTCCTGCTGTCGCCGGCGGGCGTCTTCCCGACGGACTGCACCACCTTCAAGTCCGCCTGGTGGCTCGGCGTATTTGACGGCGACAGCAACGCGGGCACCTACGTCTACGACAATCCCGTCACCCGCGGTTTGACGCCGGACCACTGGTGCGACGCCGCGTGGTTCCATCTGTTGCAGGGCGCCCAGACCCTGCTGCTCGACGGCCTACCTGATTCGCCCGAGGTCCTGATCCGCGCCCTGAACACCCACGGCGCGCCCCATCCCTTCTCGCAATACCTCGATTTTGAATACGTCTGGCGCAACAAGGCCGTGCTCGCGCAGGCCCGGGTAGGTCAGGGCTCGATCATCATCAGCGGGCTCAATTTCGACGCCGCGGTTCGCAACGGCGGGCCCGAGGCCGTCTATGTACTGTCCCGGCTCCTTGAACATGCCTGCGGGTTCCCGCAACCGGACGCGGAATGGTCCAGCCAGTTTCTGAGAAACGCCGTCCACGCATCCGCCTTCGTCGACGGCCCGCTCATTTCGGGATTCAGCCATCTCCGGTATCACAAGGGAACGGAAACGCGCGCGCAGAGCTATCGCGAACGGAGCGCCGCGGCGTTGCAGATACGGCAGGAAGAACCCCTCCACCGCCTGGAATGGGAATCGGCGCCGGCGCCCGAGGCGTCGTGGGCCACGTTTGTGTTTGCGGGCGGCCTCCCGTTCATGGAGCCTCCGCTCACCAACCCCGGGTTCACGCTGGCCGTCAACGGGCAGCCCCTGGTCGATTTCGACACGGCAAAGACCCAGACGCTGTGGCGCGGCCGGGACAGTCAGTCCGCGCTCCTGTATGTGCCGGGCCATGTCCAGCCCTCGTGGAGCTCGACGGCCGGCCTGTTTTACCTCGCTGTTCCCCGCGACGCATTTGTGCCGGGCCAGCCGTGCCGGCTCGAGGTTCGTTCGCGCGGCAGCGATAACCGGCGCTATTTCAATCTGAACCCGTATCCCGATATTCTCGACGGACCACGGCCGCAACCTTAGCAGTCTCAACGCATCGCATGCGCATTCAGAGAGGGGATACTGTGAGCTTCCATCCGGTCATGCCAGGCATGAGACGCATCGCGTGTGTGGCGGCGGCGCTTCTTCTCGCAACGCTGTTCCGGGCCGGTGCGGCTCCCGGCGCCGCGGCTCCGGGTGAAGACAGCCCGGCGCCGCGCCTGAATCCCCGGTGCGAGTCCATCGCCTCGAAAAACCTCATCCGGAATGCGTCGTTTGAATGCGGCACAACCCACTGGTCGTCGCTTGGCAAGCCGACGGGATGGGGCGGCGACCTGTCCGGTCTGCATGGTGGGCTGGACTCCGGAACGGCGTGGCATGGCGCCGCGAGCCTGCGGATCGATCTGGGGCCGGGCATCACACCTGTGACGTGTTTTGACGTGTGGCCGCCCGCACGTGTGGAACAGCATGCGCCGCTCGCGGCAAACGTGGGCTGGATGGCTGTCGCGGCCGACCAGCCGCTTACGCTGTCGGCCTGGATGCGCGCCAGCGTCCCCGGGACGAAGGCGCGGGTTCTGTTTCGTTTCGCCGGGAGCGCCCTGAAACCCGTCCAGCAGGCGGAGCACGAATTCACCCTGTCAAACGAGTGGACCCGCTATTCGGTCACGCAAACTGCGCTGGACGAAGACGTCTGCGTGGCCATCGGGCCCGATATGAACGAGCTGCCCGGCATCGCGGCATCGTTCTGGCTCGACGCCGTGCAGCTGGAATCCGGTTCCGAGGCCACGGAGTTCGAAGCCCGCGAGCCCGTCGAGCTGGGTGTCGCCACCGGCCGCTACGGAAACATCTACGACTGCGCCGTCCCGGTCACTCTCCACGTCTCCGGCAGCAACCAGGGGGATCAGGACACTTCGGTTCAATTGACACTCGCGCTGGAAGACTATTTTGGAAGCGTGTTGCCGGGCGCCACATTGCGCGTCGAGCTGCCCCGCGGCCGGCCCGTGGCTGTGCCCTGGCAAATCGCCGTTCCCGGGAAAGGCCATTACCGCGCCAGCGTCGCCTGGAACGCCAACGACCGGGACCACGCCCAGTCGGTCGTCTTCGCCGTTATCGAACCCTATCCCCACGACGACTCCCCCTTCGGGCTCAATCATCCCGCGACGACCCGCCAGCAGCTGCACGTGCTTTCCAAAGCCGGCATCCGGTGGGTCCGAACCTGGGCCGTCAATTGGGAATGGGTCGAGCCCGTCCAGGGCCAGGTTTCCTGGACCGCGCCGGACGCACAGCTCGAACACATCACGGCGGCGGGCATGAAACCCCTGATCGTGTTTCCCAATCCGTCGACAAGCTGGGCCACGTCCGCGCCGTCTTCGGTCGAAAACCGGCTCTGGTACCGCCTGGCCTATGCGCCTGTGGCGCCTGAACGCCTGTTTGAATTCATCGGAAACGCCGTCGACCGGTACCGGGATTCGTGTACCTATTGGGAATTCCTAAACGAACCGCTCTGGGTACCCGACTTCTGCCTGCCTCAGAGCGGCGGATACCAGGTCGGCGACTATATCGAATTGCTGCAGGGAGCGTACCGCGCAATTAAGGCCGAGGATCCCGATGCGACCGTGCTCGGAGGGCTGGCCATTGAACCCAAACACCTCCTGGGCGACGAATTTCTCAGCAGCGGCGGGCTCGCGCACTGCGACATCCTGAATCTTCATCCCTATGGCGGCCTGACGCCTCCGGAAGAGTTCATCGCGCAGTTCGAGCGGATCCAGGACGCGATGCGCGCGTCGGGACACCACAAGCCCATCTGGGCCACCGAAACCGCCTATTATGCCGTGGACGACGCCCCCTGGACGCCCTGGCTCGCCCCGCCGGGGCATTTCTCCGCCGGGCTGCTCCTGCCCAGCGAACGCACCGCCGCAGACTACCTTGTGCGCCACGCCATCATCATGCTCGCTCACGGAACCGGGAAGATCTTCTATCACGAACCCATCGAAGGCCCGGTCAATGCCGGCGCCATGGACATCGAGAACACGTTCCTCGGCCCGGACGCCGTCCCCAAGAAGTCGTATACCGCTCTTGCCGCTCTCGCCAACCTGCTCGGCCCGTCACCGGTGTATGCGGGACGCTTCCCGGCCGCCGCAGGCGCGAACACGTACGGTTTTGCGTTTCAGTGCGGCGGACGCGCGGTACTGGCGGCATGGGTCGCGCGACAGGAAGAAGAATCCGAGCGCGTTGCGCTCACCGTCCCCAACGAGAGCACGGCCTGCGATGTCATGGGGAACCCGCTGACCGGAACAATCCTCACCCTCACCGAATCTCCGCTCTACGTGGAATCCGCCACCCTGACCGCGGAAGCCTTGCTGGCCGCCTCCGCGCCTTGAGTTTCATTGGCCATACGCATCAGGCGGACAGAGCCGGGCCTCTGAGCCGCGCGATTATTTCCCGATTTGGAGGATGCCCCAGGCCAAGGCAATCAGAAGCCCGACGGTGAACCACGCGAGCACGAACCCGACGAGGTCCTCGCGATAGCGTTTGAAGAACCCTTGCCACCGTTCAGCCGTGAACCAGCCGGGGAGATCCAGCAGGAGCAGGTCTTCGCCGCGTTCCGCCGCCAGCGGCCGGAGACCCGATACGGGATCGGGCTCTTCGTCGGTCGTGCGCCGCTGGCTGTCGAAAAACCGCTCGATCTGCTCCCTGTCCTCGGGCCGCGTCAACAGGCTGCCGGCGATGAGCGCCGCAAACCCGGCCACCATCGCCCAGCCGAACGGCCCCGGCTTCCAGGGATACACCAGCTTGTACGCCCCGGTATCGAGAAACGCGAACAGGTCACCGGATTGAACACGGGCGACCAGTTCCCGGAACGCCGCGGTCAGGGTCGAGAACGTCTCGGGACCCTCTCCGGCGCGGCAGGACATCAGGTAATTCAGCGCGTAGTAAGTCAGAAACGCGCCGAGCGTCGCCGCCCATGCCCCGTACCGGTTCGCGCGCTTCCACAACATGCCCCCAAGAAACATCACCCCCATCAGGGCGGCAATCGTCTCCGTAAACAGGAACGCGTCGAGGACCCGCTCGACGGCCACCGCGAATAGAATCCCCAGCAGCGTCAGGGCCAGGCCGGAAAACCGGCCCATCATCAGCAATTGCCTGTCGCTCGCGCCGGGATTGATGTATTCCCTGTAAAAATTGCGTGTAAACAGCGCCCCGGTGTTGACCATGAAGTTCGAACAGGTCGACATGTTCGCCGCGAGAATGCAGGCGATCATCAGGCCCGTCAGTCCCGGGGCCAGAAACTCCCGGCATGCGAACCCGAACGCCGCCTCGCCCTCGGGCAGCGGCGTGCCCTGCTGAACCACCAGCGCCGCCACAATCAGCCCCGTCAACGCCCACCCGACCGTGCAGAGCCGCTTGACAAACGTGCCGTAGGTCTGGCCTACGCGCCCGGCGCGTTCGGTGTTGCCGGTGGCCGACAACGACAGCATGTGCGGTTGGGCCACAATGCCCACAATGCCATTGACCGCAAGCATGGCAATGGTGAATACCGTCAGCCCGCTGACTTCGCTGTACAGCGTAAAAAAATGCGGCGGCAGACTCTCGTGCAGTCCCGCAAACCCGCCTACCCGCGACAAACCCGCCGGCAGCAGCATCACCGAAAGCACGATGATAAGAAACGACTGCACGAAATCCGTGTACGCCGACGCGACCAGACCCCCAAAGAAACTGTACACGATGAAGGCCGCCGTCATGGCGAAAACCACCTCGTTCGGCGACACCGCCTGGCCGCCCGTCGCCACCGAGATCGCCTTGCCCGCGCCCTTCAGCATGGCCCCCTGGTTGAACACGAAATACGCGATGGCAAAGAGCGTGTACACCATCGCAAGCCGCCGGCCGTACCGGTCCTCGACCATCTCGCCGATCGTCGTCCGTTCACTGCGCCGGTACCAGGGCGCCAGCAGCCAGTAGAACGGCGTGATCAGCATGTTTTTCCACTGATACCAGATCGTGGCAAAACCGAACTCGGACACCGCCCCCGCCTGCGCCACCGGGTGTTCCGCATGGGTGCCGGTGCCGAACGCCTGCCCCACCATGATCCACCAGCGGAGCTTGCGGTCCCCCAGAAAATAGCGGTTGCTGCTGCGCACCCGGCGCGCCACCCACAGGCCAAAAACCATGACCCCAATGAAATAGCCGACCAGAACGACGCCGTCGAGCCGGGTAAACTGGGCCGTTTGCTCCATCGCGTGTGTTCCCCAGGGTTTTGTGCTCCCGAAGGACAGCGAGCCGTCTCCGGGGTTGCGGCGCTCCCCCCGGCAGCAGAAGCTCCTGCGGAACCGATTTGACCACAAGTTACGTCCCGGATGCAACGGAAACCCCGCGGGTACGCAAGAAATTGATTGTTTCCACTCTGCCTTCTGGATTAGACTTCTCGCGCTCCGGAAGCGAGTTCACGGCGTCCGGGTGTTTTTCCGTGGGGTTTGCGGGGGCTGAAGGGGAATATCATGGCACAGTCGGTGGATCTGACGGAACGGCGCCCGTGGTACGAAGGCCTCCAGCGCTACCACTATCTTGTGTTGGCCGTCGCCTGCCTGGGCTGGTCCTTTGACACCATGGACCAGTGGCTTTATGTCTTCGTGAAACAGCACGCGCTCCGCGAACTCCTTCACGGCACCGTGCCCGAGTCGGGGCTGAATACCTACATCGGGTACGCGCAGACTTTCATGATCCTGGGGTGGGCAACCGGCGGCCTGATCTTCGGCATGATCGGCGACCGCCTGGGCCGTACGCGCACCATGGCCGTCACCATCCTGATCTACGCGCTGTTCACGGGCCTCAGTGGATTGTCGCAGAACTGGTGGCAGTTCGCGCTGTTTCGTTTCCTGACCGGACTGGGCGTAGGCGGCGAATTTGCGGCCGGCGCCGCGCTCGTGGCGGAATCGTTTCCCGCCCATTCCCGCAGCACGGCCCTGAGCCTGGTTCAGGCGTCCTCGACGCTCGGCAATGTGGCCGCGGGCCTCATCAACCTCATTCTCTCCGCCTACATGCCCGTGCAGGAGGCCTGGCGATGGGTGTTCGCAATCGGCATCATCCCCGCATTGCTGGTGGTGGTCATTTTTGCGTTCATCCGGGAACCGGAGGCCTGGCAGGTAGCGCGCGACCGCGCCCGCAAGGCCAAAGCCAGGGGCGAACGCCGCCAGGTGGGTTCCATTCTCGCCCTGTTCACCGAGCGCACGGTCCGCAGAAATACGCTTGTGGGGGTGGCCCTCGCGGCTATTGGCGTAATCGGGTTCTGGGGTATCAGCACCTGGACCCCCGAACTCCTCCGCGCCACCCTCAGCACACAAAACCTGGATCCGTCCGCCATCGAACGCCGCGTCAGCTACGCCGGGATGCTGCAGAATTTCGGCGGCATGTTCGGCGCGCTGGGATTCGGCTGGATGGCGCGGCGCATCGGCCGGCGCCCGGCCTTCCTCATCGCCCTGCTGGGATGCGCCATTGAAATCCCGCTGGCCTTCCACTTCGCGACGACCTATCACATGGCTCTGCTCTTCTTCTTCGGCATGGGTTTAGTCCTGATGTTGTTGCTGGGCGGCCTGACGGTGTACCTCCCCGAGCTGTTCCCCACCCGCCTGCGGGCCACCGGCACGGGTTTCTGCTACAACGTCGCACGTTACCTGTCCGCGCCGTCGCCCGCTTTCTTCGGACAACTCAGCGCGGCCATCGGCATCCAGAGAGCGGCCCTGGCCATCTCGTCGGCGTTCATCCTCGGCATCTTCGTCCTGCCGTTTGCGCCGGAAACCAAAGACAAACCCTTACCCGAGTAGCCGGGAGTACTCTGCCCGGAGCGTTCCGGCGTTCGAACGGGGACGCCGTGGTCGCGGCGAGGACGGCGCCGGGATTCATGCGGAATCTGGATCGCCCCTTCAGGGCTTATTTGGGGTGGGGTGGATGTCCCGGGGCGGCGTCACGCGTTCCGCGTGACTTGTCCCGGGCTATTCCAGGTCGCCCCTTCGGGGCTGCAAGAAGGGGGCACAATGTCGCCGCATTCGGGATTGCCCATCCGTTTCCCCTTGTAGGGGCAGCCCCCCGTGGCTGCCCATCCGGTTCGAACGGGGACACATGCTCGTGCCGGGGGCGGCGCCAGGAGCGAATCCCCGTTCTTGTCCGGGGTTTTCCCTCTGTGCCCTCGGTGGCCAATCTCTTCCGAAAGAAGATCACCGGGCGCCAGACCGGGCCGCGCGGCTTCGCCGGTTTACCGGTTGTGTTCGTTCAGGAACGCCAGCATCTCTTTGAACATCGCCCGGCGCTGTTTCCAATGCACATAGTCAAACCCGTGGTTCCGCCACGGATACCCCACCAATCGCGCGGGCACGCCCAATTCCTGCAACCGGGCATGGAACGCCTCCGATTGTTCATAATGCACAAACATGTCCGACATCCCGTGCGCCAGAAACACCGGCGCCATCCCCGGCTTCGCGTACGTGATGGGCGACGCCGCCGCCAGCGGGTCCTCCCCTCCCTTCGCCACCTCTGTTCCGGCAAATTTCAGCATGCCCTTCGCCGCCCGCCTGCCCGAGATGCCCGGAAGGCCCAGGTCCCTGTACTTGGTCAGATCGACGGCCCCGTAGAGCGACACCGCCGCCCGCACCGCGCTTGACGCCCCGGGATTCTCGTCCCCTTCCAGACCGTCTTCGGGACCCGTAGCAGCCAGAAAGGCCGCCAGGTGACCGCCGGCCGACGCCCCAAACACCACAATGCGCTCCGGGTCCACCTGGTATTCGCCCGCATGCAGGCGCAGCCAACGAACCGCCGCCTTGCAGTCGTACAGGCAATGGGGAAACGTGTATTTCGGCATCAGCCGGTAGTCGATGGACATCACGACGTAGCCCGCCCGCGCGAACGCGCGGCAATACCAGCGCTGCTGCCAGCGCGGCCCGAAGCGCCATGCCCCGCCATGGATCAACACCATGCCCGGCCGAAGTCCGGTGCCCCGTGTCCGGGGCTCATAGATGGTCATCCCCAGCGGACCGCCCTCCGGTTGCGCAAACACGCCCTTGCTGACGCGCAGCTCCCGGCCGCAGGGGGCCGCGGGAACCGTGGCCAGTGCCGCAACCCAGGCCACTCCCAGCGGAAACAGGATGCTCGACATACCGTTGACTCCCGATCTTTCCCCGTGGCAGGTGGGGACAATTAGGGGTTGAACCCCGTTCTGCTTCCGGCTAACATCTGTTGTCGTATCAGGGATTCCGACCAGTTTTGACTCTGGCTCACACACAAACGGGGTAACACATGAACAGACACATTCTCAGGAGTCACATCGTTCCTCTGGGCGCTGCGTGCATCATGTGCGCTCTCCTGCCGCAATGCGGCGGCCTGACTCAGGAAGATTTCGAACAGGTCAACGTCGACGGCTTCGAGGCCGAGGACCAGCTGATCGACCACAATGATTATGCCTATTCCATGGAGTACTTCAAGGCGGACGGGGCCGACGACGGCTATCTCTATGTCGGCACCTGCAACAACATGGGCGGGCTCATCGGGTTCTATGCCCAGGTGTTGATGAACGGCGGCGACATCCTCGATGCGCCAATACGTCCGCCGGAAATCCGGCGTTATCGCCCCGACCTCGGACCCACCGAATGGGAAACGGTCTTCGACTATCGCGATGTCGAGGATGAATCGAGTTTCAAGACCATCGGGTTCCGGTTCATGACCATTCTGGAGGCCGCGGATGCGAACAAAGACGCGCCTCCCGCGCGCTTCCTCTACGCGGCCACCCAGGGTGAAGATTCGGTCCTGTGGCGGTCAAAAACCGGCAATTACGGCGAATGGGAACACGTCTTCACCTTCGACCAGCTCGGCGGGTCCATCCGGTGGATCGAACAGCTCGACGGGCGCATCTATCTTGCCGTCGCCTACGACAGTTTTGGCGAAGCCCCGCCTCCGGGTGAAATCTGGGTGTCGGATAACGGCCTCGATTTCCGCCCCATCATGCAGAACGGGTTTGGCGATCCCAACAACCGCGGCGTCCAGGCGCTCATCGCCTACCAGGGCTGGATATACGCCGGCACCAAAAACGATATCGACGGATTCGACATCTGGAAGCTGCGTCCCGTCGCGCCGGGTTCGGACGAGCACGAGTACGTGCGCGTCGTCAGCGGGGGCGGGCCCAGCGCACATAACGAAAACGCCGGTATGCCCATCATCTTCCAGGACAAACTCTACTTCGGCACCCAGCTCTACATCGCCGGGTTCAATCCCAGCAGCGGCAACGCCTTCGAAGGATGCGACATCATCCGCATCAACGAGGACGACTCGTGGGAAACCGTCGTCGGGCCGCGCTCCATTTCCGGATACGGGTCGGGGTTCAATCATTTCACCAACTCGTATCTCTGGTGGATGGAAGAACACGACGGCTGGCTCTACGCCTCCACGTTTGACCAGGGCACCCTTCTCTCCTCGCTCCTCGCCAACCTGGAAGGCGTGTTCGCTTTCTTGCAGAAGCCGCAGGACAAGAGCACGATCGAGACCGTCAGCCGCCTGCTGAACATGTTCTTCGACGTCGAAGACTACTACCGGCTCACCCACGCCGGAGGCGATATCTTCAAGAGTCCCGACGGCGTGAAATGGTATCCGGTCACGATGGACGGAATGGGCAACCCCAGAAACTACGGCTGGCGCACCATGAAATCATGCCCCGACGGGTATCTGTACGTCGGGTCAACCAATACCACCACCGGCACTGAAATCTGGAGGGGAAAAGCGCCCGAACCCGACAAGAACGCTGCCCGGCTGCTTCAGCAGTTAAATTGACGCGCAGGAAACGCGGGCGGTTTCACCGGCGTGCCCGTTCTTCCGGAGCGGGCACGCTGGTTTATTGTTCTTCCGGTTTGGACAGCGTGTCGCCCAGATTGGACAGCAGGTTGCGCAACTGTTTCTCAAGTAGGGTCAGGACAATGCCCTGATGAACGTACGCCTGGTTCACCTTCGGCCGTGTCAGCGTCTTGATTCGCCGCATGCTCGTTACCTCGTATGTGCGGATTCCGACCGGTTCATGTGCATTCAACAGGCGGAAGTATAGAGTGCCGGAAGTCGACGTGCAACCCCAGGGGTCGGCTTCGGCGCGGCAATGCGCTATGATTAGGAAGAGAACATCCGCGTTCGGGTGGCAATCAACTGCGTCAGGCGTCAGACCGGCGTCGTCATGAAAGGACCACAGCATGTGCAGTCGCGCAATTCAGTTCATCGCCGGCCTGGCAAGTGTCGGCCTCGGGGCATTGTCATCCCATGCCGCGGAATCGTATGACGTGGTGATTTACGGCGGGACCTCCGCCGGCGTCGCGGCTGCTGTCCAGACCGCCCGCATGGGAAGAACCGCGGTCATCGTTCATCCCGGGCGCCACCTCGGCGGCCTGACCTCCGGCGGCCTCGGCGCGACCGACATCGGCAACAAGGCCGCCATCGGCGGCATCGCCCGCGAATTCTACCGCCGCCTCGGTGCGCATTACGGCAAAGAGGAAGCCTGGACCTTCGAACCGCACGTTGCGGAGAACACCTACAAGGCAATGATTGAAGAAGCGCATATTCCCATCATCTACGACGAACGCCTCGACCTGCACGGGGGCGTACAGATGGACGCCGGGCGGCTCGCCGCCATCGTGATGGAAAGCGGCCTCCGTATCGAAGGACGCGTCTTTATCGACGCGACCTACGAGGGCGATCTCATGGCAAAGGCCGGCGTCGCCTATCACGTCGGGCGCGAATCCAACGCCACGTACGCCGAAACGCTCAACGGCGTGCAGACCCAAAACGCCATCTTCCACCAGTTCGAATGCCCCATCGACCCCTACGTGGTCGAAGGCGACCCTTCCAGCGGGCTCTTGCCCGGCATTCAGGAGGGCGGGCCGGGTGAAGAGGGTTCCGGCGACCACCGCGTTCAGGCTTACAACTTCCGCATGTGCCTGACTGACGACCCGGAAAACCGCATGCCCTTCCCCAAACCGGAACGCTACGACCCGCTGCGCTACGAACTCCTCCTCCGCTACCTCAACGCCGGGCATTGGACCGTCATGAAACTCTCCTCGAAAATGCCCAACCGCAAGACCGACACCAACAACAAGGGCGCGTTTGCCACCGACAACATCGGCATGAACTACGAATACCCCGACGGGGATTACGCCGTCCGCGAACGCATTTTCAATGAACACAAAGACTATCAGCAGGGACTGATGTGGTTTCTCTTCAACGATCCCCGCGTCCCCGAGCACGTCCGCAACGAAATGAGCCCGTGGGGCCTCCCGAAGGACGAATTCGTCGATACCGGCGGCTGGCCGCACCAGCTCTACGTCCGGGAAGCCCGCCGCATGATCTCCGACTATGTCATGACCCAGCACAATTGCCAGGGACGCGCCACCGTGTACGATGCCGTCGGCCTCGCCGCGTATACCATGGATTCGCATCACGTCCAGCGCTACGTCAAGGACGGCCGCGTCTGGAACGAAGGCGACGTCGAGGTCGGAGGCTTTCCCCCCTACCCCATCGCCTACCGGTCTATCCGCCCCAAACGCGCCGAATGCGTGAACCTGCTCGTGCCGGTCTGTCTCGCCGCGTCGCACATCGCCTACGGGTCGATTCGCATGGAACCGGTTTTCATGGTGCTGGGCCAGTCGGCCGCCACCGCCGCCGCCCTGGCCCTTGAGGGGGAAACGGCCGTCCAGGACATCGACATCGCCCGGCTTCAGGACCGCCTGCGCCAGGACGGTCAGATCCTCGAGTGGAAACCTTGAGACGGCGAATACCGGCCAGGGAACCTGCGGGCCCCGTGGGCCGACAACAAGGAGTCCTCCCGTGAGCACGAGCCCCCGCGAAAATCTGGCGCAGCTCATACGCCATAAACGCGCGGATTGGATTCCGTTTACCCTCGACGTCGGCGCAACGCCCGGTTTGACCGCGCCCGTCATGGACGTGTTCCGCGAACAGACCGGAGCGGACCGCCCGGAGGAGTTTTTTGACTTCGATTTCCGCACGGTTTCGCTTCCGACCCGTTTCGGAGGAGACGACCCCGCCGCGCTTCATGCCAGGGTCGAACCCGGAACCGTGTTCGACGAATGGGGCATCGGCCATTGGGCCGGCGGCGCCGAGGGCACTTATGAGAAGACCTTCCCGCCCCTGGCCACGGCCGCCAATGCCGGGGATGTCGAAGCGCTCCCCACGCCCGCGATCGATGCCGGCGACACGGCCAGCATCGTCGAGACGTTTCACGCCCGGGGTTATCCCGTCTTCGGCTATGCGGGCAGTATTTACGAATGGTCATGGTGGTTGCGCGGTATGCAGCAGTTCATGATGGACCTGCTCGCCGCGCCGGACATGGCGGAGGCCGTCATCCGGAAAGTGACCGAATACACCAAGACCCTCGCCCAGGAATCCGCGCGCGCCGGCATTGATGTGCTTTGTTTCTACGACGACGCCGGCATGCAAACCGGATTGCAGATCGACCCCGAACTCTGGCGGCGGTTCATCCGGCCGCGGTGGCACGAGGTGCTCGACGCCGTCCGGAGCCGGTTTCCCGAAACGCGCTTCTTTCTCCACAGTTGCGGCCGGATCGAAGAGATCATCCCTGACATCGTCGCGACAGGATTTGACATCCTTCACCCGATCCAGCCCGAATGCATGGATTTCGCGAGCATTCGCCGCGCGGTGGGCCGGGACATCCTTCTGTGCGCTACCCTCAGCGCCCAAACCCTCTTCCCCTTCGGCACGCCGCGCGACATCCGCAGCTGGGTGCGGGATACCAAACGGCTTTGTGCCGGCGACAACGGCGCCATCCTGTGTCCCTCCAACCGCATCCAGCCCGAAACCCCCTGGGAGAATATCGTCGCGTTCGCCGAGGAAGCCCGTGCGTCCTGAGAGTCCGTATTGCGGTTCTGTTGGCAAACCGCCTTCCCTTGACGCCCTGCACCCGGAGCGATAGGATAAGAAGCCACGGCCTGCAGGAGGGACATGTCATGGAAACTGAGACGTGCTGCCCAGTGTTCGATCCCGCTCCCTGGGACGGGAAAACGATCGAGTGGAAAGACAAGCGCTTCATCAAAGACCGGGTCTTCACCTTCCTCTACATGCCGATCGGTTTCGGCAAGGTCATGAGGGCCCTGGACAAGAAGGTGCGCAACGCCGGCGCCGCCACTCCTGACAATCTGTGCCTGTCCGACCACACGTCCAAATGGAACATGGACGTCTATCTCGCGGTCGACAAGGAAGTCCCCGGCGCAGAGAATGTCACGTTCAGCGGCCAATTCCTGTGCAAAGTCTACGAAGGGCCGTACAAAAACACGGGCGCCTGGTGCAAGGACTTCGAGGCCTATGCCAAGGGCCACGAGCAGTCCATCCGGAAATGGTACATGTGGTACACCACCTGCCCGAAATGCGCGGCAAAGTACGGCAAGAACTACGTGGCGTTTTTCGGCGGGACGGGCGAAGGCCATTGACGCCGGACCCGGCGCCCGGCTGCGGCGTGCGTTGACGCGCCTGAAACGGCGCTCCGTCCGTGCGCGTCCCGGCGTCGCATCAACACGTTTACGTCTCCTTGCGCTCTCCGGCTCGATTCACAGGCGGTCTCCATCGTGCCAGCGTCCCGGGCCCGAATGCCCGCTCGGTCAGACGCCGCCAAAACCGGGGCGGAGCGCGCCCCGCATGCGGCAGTTCTGCGGCGCCGCGCACAACAGGCTCCTGACCTTGACACGGCGGCGCGACATTGGGATGATCCTCGATGCACCAAACCGAAACCACAACCCCTGAGCCCCGGCTCGACACCCTGAAAACGCATTGCATACAAATCCCAGTCCCCAAGGGCAGAACCTCCCGGTCCTCCGGACGCGTACACGTCCGCGAGCGGGCGAGCGGCCGTGCCGCCCGGCGGGGAGTCCGCCAGTGGTGATTGCCAACGAAATCGCACGGATTCCGAAAGCGGAAAGGGCATCCTGATGGCCTGGCCCCTCGGTCGACCGCACCACCGGATGTACCTGGCGGCATTCCTCCTCGACTTCTCCGTCGCCGTCGGATTCACCGCCATGCCGTTTTTTGTCATCCAGCACCTGAACGGCGGAGCCGCGCTCTCCGGCACCGTGGGCGCCGTCCAGATGGCCGTGTACGCCTTCGCCTGCCTCGCATCCGCCGCCATGGTGTCCCGCGCGCGCCATCCCCTGGTCTGGGCGGTAGGGGGCGTGATTGGGTTTGCCGTTGTCTTCACGCTGGTGCCGTGGGTACGCAGTCCAGTCCTGTGCATTGTGGCCGCATCCGCGCCGTTTATTGGCCTGGCGCTGGCGTGGCCCGCCATGCAGGCCTGGCTCGGTCTGGAACCGGATCCTGAAATCCGGGCCCGGCGGCTGGCCGGTTTCAACACTGCCACGGCCTTCGGTTTCACGCTCAGCCCGCTCCTGACCGGCCCGCTGTACGACGCCGGCTTTCGACTTCCGTTCGCCCTGTTGACCGTCCTCTGCCTTGCCGTAGCCGGCCTCGTGCTCTCCCTGGCGCCCAAGGCCCCCGGCGCCGTCCCCCGCGGCGACAGCCACGGCGAAGAAACCGATGCTCGCAGCGTCACGCCCGGCCTTCTCTACGCTTCGTGGGCGGCCACGTTCACCTCCAACGGCCTCTTCGCCGCCGTACGTTCGGTCTACCCCCTCCGCGTCGAAACGCTCGCCGCCGAGGACGCGCTCTGGTTCTTCCCCGGCCTCCGCCCGTCATTCTTCGATGCGATCGGACCCGCCACCGCGTACTCCTGGCTGGCCTTCACGCTGTCTCTCTGGACGGTGATATGCTTCGCCATCATGGGCCGGACTTCCGCGTGGCAGGGACGTTATGCGCTCCTGGCCGCCGGACAGATGGCCGCCGCGCTCGCCTTCGTGCTGCTGAGCTGGGCACGCAGCGTGACCGTCATGGCCGCCTGCTTCGCCGTCGTCGGGTTCAACTTCGGCCTGTGTTTCTTTGCCAGCATCTACTACAGTCTCGCGCACGCCCGGACGCGCCACCGCAATGCCGCCGTCAACGAAGGGGTGCTGGGCGCGGGGGGGTTCGCAGGCGGCATGGCGTTCGGTCATCTGGCGGAAGCGGTTGGCGTCCCCGCCGCGTTTCAGTACGCGCCCCTCTTCGCCGCGGCGGCGATTGGCCTGCAACTACTCCTGCTGCGGAACGGGAAGCGCCTCCCTCAATCCTGAGACGGCTGGTCCGCCGGCTCGAGAGCCAACGGCGCGGACGCCTCAGACGGCTTCGTTTCCTCGCGCGGCATGTTGTTGATCATATACCATCCGCTCACCGCACTCGCGACAAAGGCCGCCAGCGCCATGCCGTACCGTCCCAAACATACGTAGCCCGCCCCGAACAGGCCCGTGTAAATGCAAACCGTTCCCGCGAACCAGCCTATCCACAGACGAAGCGACGGCGGCGGCGTGATCTCCGGATACTTCCGGGCGATCGGCCCCCACCAGCCGCCCGGCCGGATGCGCCGGTAAAAGCGCTCGAGATGCGCCTCCGAAACCGGCGGCGTCAGGTACATCACGGCAATCCACACCAGCGTGCAGATGCCGATGATGAAGATGATGCGAATGGCATAGGTATCCGCTGCATAAAACCAGTTGACACGCTCCATCGCCTCGGGTGAAATCAGGCCCAGTTTCGCCAGCGGCATGCAGAGGACGTTGCCGTTGGCCACGATCAGCGAACCCACCATCGCGCCGATCTCGGCCCACGCATTCACCCGCCACCAGTACCACCGGAGAAGCCCCACGAACGCGCCGCCCGCTCCGATCGTCATCAGGTAAATCCACACCGTAGCGATGCTCTCCGACTGCCACGCCGCCAGCGCGCCCAGCACCATCAACAGCACCATCACGACCCGCGACGCATTCACATAATGCCGTTCGGATGCATGCCTCATCAGGAACCGTTTGTAAAGATCGCTGACCAGGTACGACGCGCCCCAGTTCAATTGCGTGCTCAACGTGCTCATGAATGCCGCGAAAAGCGACGCCACCATGAGCCCGCGCAGCCCGCCCGGCATCAGCCGGGCGATCATTTGCGGATAGGCCAGCTCGGGATCCTCGCCGGCCTGAAGCGGAAAATAGACCAGCGACGCCAGCCCCACCACGATCCACGGCCACGGCCGCAACACGTAATGCGCAATGTTGAACCACAGAAAAGCCTTGGCCGCGTGCCGCTCATCTTTCGCCGAAAACAGCCGCTGCGCCAGGTAGCCGCCCCCCTGGCCCCCGCCCCACCACAACAATGCCACCTGCACCACAAACGTGAGGATGGCCAGGTTCGTGGCCGTGCGGAAATCCGGCACGAAATGCAGCACCTTCGGCTCCACGCCCGGCGCCGCCAGCACCTGCTCCACCATCGAGGCCGGGCCGCCCATCTGGAAGAACACGATCCCCATGAGCGCAATCGCGCCGAACATCGCCAGCCCGAACTGGAAAAAGTCCGTCACCACCACGCCCCAGTAGCCCGATAACGTCGTGTAAACCAGCGTCAGAATCACCAGGATCGCCACCGAAAAGACCTTGTCCCACCCCATCATCACGTTGAGAATCTTGCTCATCGCAAGCGTGACCCAGCCCATCACGATGCAATTCACGAGCAGCCCAGAGTACACGGCGAAGAACGCGCGCAACGCCGCCGCCGACGTCCCTTCGTACCGCAACTCCACGAACTCCACGTCCGTGAGCAGCCCCGCCCGGCGCCACAGTCCCGCGAAAAAATACACCGTCATCATCCCGCCCATCAGGGCGCTCCACCACAGCCAGTTCTCGTAGATCCCCCCCTTGCGCACCAGCCCTGAAACCACGAGCGGCGTGTCCGCCGCAAAGGTCGTCGCCACCATCGAGGTCCCCACCAGCCACCAGGGAAGGCTCCCTTCCGCCGTGAAGAACTCGCGCAGGCTGCGACTGGCCCGTTGGGTAAAATACAGCCCCACCAGCAACGAGAATACCAGTGAAGCCACCACAATCGACCAGTCCAGGAAGTTAAGCTGCATGCGCCTTCCACTCCCCTGCGTTGTGGGCGGTCCGCCCTCTCACGTCACGGTCAAGCGTTCAGGACCGACTCGTCGGGCTGCAGACCTTCCGTTTCCAGAAGATAGGCGAGCAGTTTCTCTGTACTTCCCCGCAGGATCACGGTCTGCGACAACAAGGAGCTTGCCGCCAGCCGCCCGTCCGCGGTTTGCATGGCCCCAATCGTCTCGAGTTCGAAAAACCCCAGTTCCCCGCCGTTGAAAATGCTGTACAGGTCCGCCGTCGAAAACGGCCCGTCCGTCTGCTCGTTGTCGGCGATATTGAAATAGGTGCCTTGCTGGGGCCGGGCCTTGCGCACAAACAGCATCGACCGCGCGACATCCAGCGCGCCAATGCAGCGGGGATCGTGATCTACCCGTACGCCTATCTGATGACGCTCCTTTCCCCCGAGCCGGAACACGAAATGGTCCGGCCGCCACACAATGCGCTCGCCCGGGTCGCCGTAGAAATCGCAATTCAGCGCGGCGCCGTTCTCCGGCACCTGCCCAAAGGCCAGGATGCCTTCCGCCCCGGGAAACTGTTCGAGCGACCAGGGCGCCAGGAGCACGCTCTCGGCATCGTAGTCCCCCAGCGGCTCGAAAGCGTCCAGCGTGTCATAGGTCAAGCCTTCCAGATCCAGCAGTCCGGCAATCGGGTGGAGTGTGCGCGCCCAGACCAGCCTGCGGTAGTTCAGGTCGAGACGCGTCCCCCGCCGGTTCGTCAACACGATCCGCTTCTCTACCCGGACACAATCCTCGTCTTCGCGCACGACGCGCGGCGCGGCCTTGGCGATGCCGTCCTGCACTGTCCACACATCGCTCTCGGGCAGGTAATTAAACGCGAACGGCCCGCCTTCGGGCGCCGGCCAAAGCGAGTTGCCCCCGAGATTGTCGTATTCCGTCGGCGACGGATGCCGCAACGCCTCGAGATCAAGCCGGTGCAGCAGCTCTCCGTTCAACTGACAGAATATGCGCCCCCCAAGCGACGGGGGAATCAGAATGCTCCCCTGACCGCATTCGAGCTCAACCAGGTTCGCGTCATGCGCCCGCAGTTGCTCCAACATCTCCGCGCCTCCTTCAGGACGATGCCCCGTCCCGAATTTCATGCAACCAAGATCCCGCCCGCGAGGCCGCCGCCGCGTCATCGGCGCGTCGGAATTGAGTGTGAGTCGGCGCACCGGCGCCCGCACCCGGGGACGTCGGTTCATCCCCGGGCTGCAGGGCCGCGGCAGGCAGACACGAAAGAACGACGCTTATCATGTTGTAAGCAGCCTGTCCATTTTGGGACTGAAAGGCACCGGGCCGTCTTTGGTGATTTCGTAGCCCGTCTCGATGCGGGCGCCGTGCCATTCCGGATGACCAAAGAAGCTCACATCGACGCAGACCGTCATCCCCGGCCTCAGTGCATCCTGGCTGTTGGGACCGAAAAACGGCGCTTCGGCCTCATGCAGGCCGATCGTGTGCGCGAAGGGGCACACCAGGTATTTCAGCAGGCCGTGTTTTTCGTAATACGCCCGGCCCGGAGCATCGATTTCGCTGCCTTTGCGCCCGGGCATCAATTGCGCCCGGGTCAGCCGGAACACTTCCTTGAGGTGGCCCAGCATCTCCTGCTGCGATGCCGAGTAGCCGCCCGACACCGGCAGGGAATGACCCATGACCCCCGCATAGCCTTTCACTTTCGGCGCAAGGCCGATCATCACCAGTTCGCCCGCCTCGAGCCGTTTGGTCGTCGCCGTCGGAACCACCGCGTTGGCCCGCGCACCCGACCCCACGATTGCGCTGAATCCGAACCCCGTCGCGCCCCGGCTCCGCGCCGCATACTCGCCGGCCGCCGCGACCTCGATCTCCATGGCGCCCGGTTTGATGGCCTTCGCCATCGCGTCGTAACACTCGTCCGCAAGCCCGAAAGCCGCACGAATCTGCTCTCGTTCCCACGCCGACTTGTCGTAGCGCAACGCCAGAAACGCGTCCGTGATGTCCACGAGCTCCACGCCCTTGAATCCCTCGGTGATCTGCCGGAAACAATCCGCGGGCATCCGGCCTCCGCCGACCAGGCCTGCCCGCCGGATGGACCCTTCCTTTGCCTTCAATTCCGCGAAGAGCGTCGGGAAATCCGTAATCGTCGCGTTGGGATACTCTTCGTCCGGGACCATGAACACGGGGAAGTTCCGCGTCTCCGTGATCGCGCTGTCTTGCTTCGCGAACGGTTCGCTCTCCGGACCGCCCAGCAGCATCGCGCTCCCGTCTTTCAACACCAGCACCGCGCCGCTTTCAAATTGCGGACACCAGCCCGTGAGATACCACCCGTTGCCAATGTTGAATTCGTCATAGTAGACCAGAGCCAGGTCCAGGTTGTTGGCTTTCAGAATCTCCTGAACCTTGGCAAGCCGAACGTCGCGCTCTTCCTGACTGAGGTACCCCATCTTCGCTCTCCTTATCAAGCCCATCCCGGGCGGGTTGCAGGGTATGCGAGGCCGAACTCACGGAGCACCGGCACGAACCCCCGAATCCAGTCATTATGCACGCCATCGTAATCTCTCACATCATACCCCAGCACGATTGAACATTTCCCCCAAATCACCCGCATGAACACCGTGCCGTGTATGTGCGGCCGCAGTGCAGGGATTTCCCCCCTCCAGTGGGTTCTCAGACACCCCCGCCTCGCCCTGCGACCTGCGTAGCGCCAAATCCCCCCGGGAGCGCACTGCATACGGAATGCGCCTCTCAGAAAAGCCCCGTGACAAGGACGCCGGCAAACCGGAAAGAAACGGGGCTCAGGTCATTCTGCCTGGACCCCCTCGATAATGCTGACGTCAGAGTCTGTCGGTATCACCCCGGTCAATTGCAGGCCGGCCGCCGAAAACAAGCGCCGGTACTCCTCTTCCGTGCGTTCCCGGCCGTTCACGAGCAGCATCATCAGATCAAGCCACTTGCCAAAGCTCGGTGTATCCGCGGGCGGGATCACAATCTCGACCAGCAGCACCCGCGAGCCCGGCGTCATCGCCGACCAGCAGTTGCGGAGAATGGTCTCCGCTTCGGGGTCCTGCCAGTCATGGATTATGTGCTGCATGACATACACGTCCGCGCCCGGAGGGACCGACGCGAAGAAATCTCCCCCCTCAACACGCAACCGCCCATTCAGACCCGACTCCGGCGGGGCGGCCGCTCGCGCGCGGTCCGCCACGGCAGGCAGATCAAAAAGCGTCCCCCGGACCTCCGGATACCGGCTCAGAAGAGCGGTCAGGAACACCCCGCTCCCGCCGCCCACATCAACCACGGTGCGATACGCCCCGAAGTCATACGCGTCCAGCACAGCTTGCGTTTCCGTCAGCCCGAATGCCCCCATCGCCGCGTCGTATACGCTATGCCGGTGTGGCCGCTCCGTCATGTACTCGAAAAAGGGCTGGCCGAACCGCTTCTGGAATCCCGGCTCACCCGTGCGGACGTTGTGCAGCAGTTCGCCCCACGCCTGATGAAACTCTGCCCCCATCATGATTCCAAACGGCCGCTGCGACAACGACCCGTTCGTTCGCAGCGAATCGCTCAACGGGGTTAACGAGAACCGGTCCTCGGCATCCTGGGCGAAAACCCCCACGCCCGCAAGCGCACGAAGAACGCGATACAACGAATCGCGATGGGTGTGCGTCTGTTCCGCCAAGTCCGCGGCGGAGCGCGGACCGTCACTCAGGAGATCCGCTATCCCCAGTTCCGCCGCCACCCAGATGCCCTGTGTAATCCACGACCCGCCAAACACCTGCTGGAAAAACTGCGCGCCCGACTGTGCCCCTGCCATGGGAGACCCTCCCGCATCTGGGCCTGGTGGCCCCGCCTCCCCCCTGCAATCTTCCCACACACACCCTCGGAAGCATAGAACGCACCGCATTCCATACCTTATTCCCTGTCCCGCATGTGTCCGTGACACGTGGTCGCGCCGCAGACGGCGCCCTGGGATCGCCGGCCGCCGACTCGGCATTCGCCGTTCTGGCTCGGGCCGCCCTTACAGGGCTCTCTCGCGTGGGAACGCTGTTCCCGGGGCGACGGCACGCGTTCCGCGTGCCTTGCCCCGGGTTATTCTCGGTCGCCCCTTCGGGGCTGCAGGAACGGGGACACAATGTCGCCGGATTCGGGAATGCCCATCCGCTTCCCCTTGTAGGGGCAGCCCCCCGTGGCTGCCCATCCGGTTCGAACGGGAACACCTTGTCGCGCCGCGGACGGCGCTTGGAACAGGTCCCCGTTCTTCGCCATTTTCTCCGGTGTGGGGACCGGTCACGCCGGCAGTCGCAGAATGCGCAACGAGCGCGGCGCCAGCTCCCATGAACTGCCCGCCCGGGCGTCGGGCCCATCCGCCTCGACATACGCCGCCGCGGTCTGCACCGATGCCGCCGTGCGGCCGTAATTTGCAAGCACAAGGTACATGGCCCGGTTGGCGAACGCCGACGCCACGACCCCTTCGGGCAACGGCGCGGCAAACAACGATGAATCCCCAATCTCGAGCCAGGCCCACGTGCCTTCCTCGACGAGCGGCAGGTACCGTTTCAGCCACCGCGCATGCACGGCCCGGGTCTCGGCGCTCCCCGGAACGGCGTCCCACGCGCTGTAACAATGGAGCTTCTCCGGGTCAGCCTGGTATTGCGCCCAGGCATCCCGGCACCGCTGCATCCAGAAGTCGTCGTTGTATTTCACGCCGGGGATCATGCCCCGCTCGCCCGTGAACTTGCGCCCGCCCATCAACACGGGGAACTGCATGTAGGGAATGGAGTGCAGGAACGGCTCGTTTTCGGATTCCACGCTCGCAAATCCCATGTCGATGCAGGGAACCACGTAAGGCGGATGGTTTTTCACGGTCTCCCGCAGCGGATCGACCTGCGCCACGCCTTCGCCCACCCACAGATAATCGTAGACCTTCAACCCGCCGCTCTGAGGCTGCTCCGCGCCGTTCACGTGCAGCTTCAGAATGCACCCCCGCCGTTTCACCTCGGCATACACGAGCGCGATCAGGTCCACAAACGCCCCGTCGTGATCCGGGGTCTCCTCAAACGCCGCGACCTCGTCCGGCGCCAGCGGCATCTGCTGTTTCGCCGCATGCTGGTTCGCCAGGTAGCCGCCATCCATGTAGATCCCGTCCGAACCGTACTCGTCCAGGATACGCGCCAGACGCGGCAGCACAAACGCGCGCCATCCGGGACTCGCGGGCGCGCACCGGGCCATGTCCCAATACCCCACAACAAGGAAATCGCCCTCGCGGCTCCATTCCTGGCGGAACCCTGGATGCGCCCGCTCGACGAAACAGGGCGAGGTGTAGGTCAGCACCTTCATCCCGCGCCGATGGGCCATCTCGATGAAGCGCCGGTACCCTGCCGGGTTGCACGCCGTATACTTGTCGCCGCCAAACAAGCCCAGGGAATCATTCCAGTCGTCGAATACCTGCAGCACCTGAATCCCGTGCTCCCGGAGCCGGTCCAACTCCGCTTCGTCCTCCGCGCCGGGGTCGTACGGCGTGCGGCCGGGATACTCGCCCAGGTTGTAGCAGCACTGCGCGGGCAGGTAGTCCGTAATCAGATGTTTACGCATACAGGAGCGTATGCCTTGCGTGCAGCGGCCGATGTTCTGCAGGCGCCTGCGGTGGTCTTCGGCCGTGAACTCCCGCAAGAGCGAGGATGCGGGTCCCGCAGTCTCCAGCCCCGCCGCAACGTCCCCTTCCGCGGCCCGAGCCGCCACAGCCGCTCCCGGAAGAAGTCCCCCCGCGGCAGTCGCGCCCGCGCCCAGTTTCAGAAACTCACGTCGATGCATACCCACACTCCTTTTCCCCATACGCCGTGCGCGCCAAAACCGCGCATGCCCGCGCCCCACAAGTCAGATTCTGCCGCAAAGATAGGCGCTTCAGCCCGCGCCGTCAAGGCCGCGCGGCCTTCCTCAAGTACCAGCATCTCACATCCTCCCGCCACTTTCTTGACTCTCCCATCCGCCATACGCTAAAATCCCGCAACGTTGCCGGATAGCCTAATGGTAGGGCACCTGACTCTGGATCAGGGTAGTCTAGGTTCGAGTCCTAGTCCGGCAACCAAACAAGAGTTCAATCTCTGTTTATAGTGTGGCCCGTTCATCTAGCGGTCTAGGATGCAGGATTCTCAGTCCTGTCACAGGGGTTCGAGTCCCCTACGGGCTACCATCTTTTTGCGCACGGGCCCGTGCGGCGTTGCACGGGCCCGTTCGCCGTTGTTCAGGACGCTCCGCCTGCAATCATTGCGCACCACACCCCGGCAAATGTGCACGAATTGCCTGCTTCGTCTCCCGGATCCGTTGAATCTGCCCCCTGCCGCGAGCTCGAACGGCCCGCGAAAACCCGCGTGGACGCCTGTCCGCCGGTGTCCGGCCATACATGGCACAGCAATTGCTGTTCGTCACGGCAGCCGACAGGAACGGACACGAGATACAGCTCGGCATGGGAGAGAACACATGAGAAGCACCCTGGTACTCGCTGCAGTTGCCCTGATCGCGTTTGGCGTCGTCACCGCCGGCATCTACCTCTCGACAAAGGACCGCAACCCGGCCGACACCCCACAGCCCCCGCAGACCTCGGTCCCGGAACCTGCGGTTCAAGCGCCCGCACCGGGCGCTTTGGAGACAACCCAGGACACCAGACCCGGAAACCGGGCACGCATGGACACAAACGCGGATGGGATGATCTCGTTTGACGAAGCGGTTGCCGTACACCCCGAAATGACGCGCGAACAGTTCAACGCCCGCGACACCAACGGCGACGGGGTGTGGAACGCGGACGAAGGATTCGGCCCCGGCGGCGGAATGGGCTATGGCATGCGCGGTGGCGGTGGCGGTGGTGGTGGTGGCGGCGGCGGGCGCGGCATGCAAGGCGGCGCCGGCGGCCGTGGCATGCGAGGCGGTGGTGGCGGCGGCGGCTACCGCGGAGGAAGATAGGCCCCCGGAGAGATACAACGAGCTGGCGCGGGCACACGATGGCGTCACCCGCGCCACTCCGTTTCCAGTGTGAAGACGGCATCCGTCGTCGTCACGCGATCACGATCTCGAAGGCCTCTCCCTGCTGTATCGTCGCCTCCCGCGCGAGGGTCACGAGAACCCGGCCGTCGCTCACTTCAAACGACGCATCGACCGGTTTGCCGGCGGCCGCAACCGTCACCGAGCGTGGCAACGCGCCTTCCTGAAGCCCGAACACGAACGTCCGCGCCCGAAGCCGGCCCCACTTCAGGCCAATGCGCTCCGTTTGAACCCGGTCCGACCGCATTTGCTCGAAGGTCCCCCACCCTTCGGCCCAGGTAAACGCCGCTTTGAACGCGTCCGGGGAGAGCCGGGGCGAAAAACCGATGTGGCCCTTCGGACCATGGTACTCAAACCCCGCCAGCGCCAGGTACACGCCCCAACTGGCCAGCGCGCGGGCATAGTGATCCCCGCACTCGACCTCGTTGTAGGGGTTCTTGAGGCTCGGGTGGTACCGGTCGTGCACGGCGCGGCAGACGACCAGCGCCTCTTCCACGAACCCTTCCGCGGCGAGATGGCCCGCCACCTGGTACTCGATGCCCGTCCAGACCTCGCTCTTGTACATCGTTCCCTCGGCCAGGAACACGCTCCTGGGCCAGGTGCACGTCAGCAAGCCCGCCTGCCCCGGGCTGATGAACCACCGGAACGGCGGATGTTCCTCATTGTACATCGAGATGTCCGGCGCCCAGTTGTATTTCCAGACCGCCTGGAGCGCCGACCGCACATTCTCCCGTGGATAAATGTAGCCAAGTCCGAGCTGGTGCGCCCATCCCTGGCCGAAAAGGTGATCCGACAGACACCCGTCCTTGTACTGGTGGCGCGGATACTCCTCGAGGTCCACCTCCTGCACGAAATACTCGCCATTCCACAGGCGCTTGAGCGTGAGGCTCCTGCCGCTCTCGTAGATCGCACGGGCGCGTTCGGCAAAGGCGGTATCCCCCACCTCTTTCGCCATCTCCTCGCCGGCCCGCAACGCCGCAAGGTAAAGCGAGCCCACAAACGTGTTCGCGCCGTGGTAATTGATGTCGTACGTGTTGTGCTGTTCATCCTCGATAAGCCCGTCCGCGTTCCCGTCGTGGCCGATGGAATACTCGAGGGCCAGCTTGATCCGGGGCCAGTTCCGCTGCAGGAACGCGCCGTCCGGCGACATGAGATGCTCCCGGTAGGCTTTCAGGATCGTCCCGCACTGGCCGTCCGCGGCATAGGCATCGTTGCTGCGGAACCCCACCAGGCCCGTATCCGCATGGAACCCCCCGCCGTTCTCGCGCGGGTTGAAGTCCTGCATCTCGCGAACGCTGCGTGACAGCTCCGGAAACAGGCGCGCGTGACCATGCGCGTAATTCCACACGTGGGTGCAGGTGCCCGGACAGCACGTCACGCCTTCATATGCGTAAAACCGGCCGTTCTTCCACCACTGGCAGGTACCCGTTGCCAGATACGACAGGGTCGAGTGCAGCCGGTCAAGCAGCCAGTACGGCAACGAACTGTCGTAATACGTATCGCGCCACAGGCGGGTGTCCGCCGTGAGCTGTTCATGATGGTCGAGCGCGTAGTTGGCCACCGCCCCCGCGTCCGCGAAACGCTGCGCATAGTAGTGCCCGTTTTCCTGGTTTGGGAAATGCCACGCCACGACAAACGTGAAGCGGTGCTTCGCGCCCGGCGCCAGCGGAACTTCCACCGAGCTCAGCAGGCCAAGCCGCTTTTGCTTCAGCGCATAGGCGTGTTCCCCGCTGATGAGATAGGCCTCCGGCGTCCCGGCGGGGTAGATCCGGCCTTCAAGGACCTCCGGCGCAAGCGCATCCGCGCATGCCAGCGCCAGCGTCCCGAAATCGCGCGACGCCTCCAGCGCGGGCCGCTCCGGTTCGCGGGCCGTGTCCGAGAACTCGATCTGGTCGACATTGATGTGTCCCCAGCCCCCGCTGGCGTCGTCAACGATCTCGATTCGCGCTTCCTTGCCCTGGCAATCGCTGACGTCCCACACCGCCCACGCGAGACGTTCCTCGTTGCGGCCGGCCGCCGAACGGATGATCCGATCCCCCATCATCAGGTTGACGCACGTCCGTTTCGCGTCGGACCCGCCGCCGACCAGAACGTTGATGTACTTCCTGGTAATCGTGAACGGCGGCGAGACCAGACGGCCGGCCGGCGCGTCCCCACCCAGAAAACTGTTCACCAGCCCCCGGCCCTCAAACCCGCTGACCTCCTGCTGGCCCGGCAGCGTGCCCCGCGCCGGACCGGTCCCGAACGCCTCGCCCGTGACCGACCATGCGCCGTAATCTTCTCCCTCGAAGGTCTCGAACACGATGGGCTCGCGCGGCGCTTCCACGGGCGCCGCCGGCGCTTCCGGCGGCTTCTCCGAAGCATGCAGCACAAGTCCCCGGCCCTCCGTCAGATTGATTCGCGTTTTTCCGACGACCGCGCTGTGCGTCTTGTATTCGTTCGAAACGGCGTTCTCCAGGCGGCCCAGCACGCTCACCGTCAGCGAGTCTTGCGTCGCATTCTCGACCGTGATGTTGAAGATCGTTGCGGGCAGACAGGATTCTCGCGCGTTCAGGGGGATAAAGGGCGAATAGACCTCCGTTTCCACCCGGACCGGCGCGCCGTTCTCCGCATACGTCACGGTCGCAATCGGATACTCCCCCTTAAATGAAATGTCCTTGAACCCTTCGCGGCTCAACGACGCAAACGCACGCGTGCCGTCGGGCGTCTCCGTCACGACGGTAAAACCCTGTTCCACGGGCTGGGCGATGCCCTCGTGGGTATACGTCGAGTTCGTCTCTCCTACCCAGTACGAGCGGGCATTGTTGAAAACCTGCCAGTCGCCCAGCGTGCCGTCGCCGCACACGTAGAGCTGTCCCGAGCCGATGCCCCCGCACGGCATCCCGATCCCGTCCAGATCGCCGCCCGAATAGACTTCCTTGGTACCCCGTTCAAACAGGCTCCGCACCCAGTCAGGGTCCAGTTTCTTGTCCGCGGGCACAGGATGCGCCGTTCCCGCGTCCGCGGCGCCGAAAGGCCCCGCCATGACGATCGCCGGCCGTCCCAGCGATGTCGCCAGCATGCCGCCCCCGGCCAGCTTAAGGAAATCGCGCCGCCGGACTCCCCCGGCCGCGCCGCCGCCACCACACCCGGACGCTCCACATCCGCAACCGCCCGTCGGCGGCGTTGCGGGCCTCGCATCATGGCCCACGCGTGCCTGACGCGTCCCTGAAGGCTCTGTTCCCTCTGACATGCCTGAAACCTCCTCGAAATCGGGGGAATGTGTCCGTGAGTCGTGATCCCGTGTGCTCAAAAACGCAGCGCCAGTCTATCAGACGATTCTCTGAGTTTGCACCCCCCGAAACCGGGATCCAGCCGCCTGACCCGCGCCTTACAAAAACGGCGCCTTTCCCGTTTCCCCGGAAAAGGCGCGACCGGTGCTCTGCTATTCCCCCGTTACGGGCGCAGCCACCACGTTGTCTTGTACGAAACCCCGCCCCACAGGTTGCTCTTCGGCGAACGCGTCTTGCGGACCACATGACATCCCCGGAAACGGCACAAGTACCACGCCACCAGCGGCGAGGACGTGTGCATCACTTCGTGCACACACGCCGTCCCCCCTTCGCCGGTGGGATCCTCCACCGGTTCCGAGGTGAACAGTGCGTCGAACCGGCCCGAATCCGCCTGTCTTTCCATCTCCATACCTGCCGCATCTCCTCCCGGTGGCTGTTCACTTTCCGTACACGTCTCCTTCCGCGCTACCGTGCCCGCACTCACCGGGAAGCCGGGCTCCCGTTCCTGTGCCCACGCCGCAAGCGGCTCACCGGCACACCAGCATCTTTTCTTCCAGCACCCCGTCAATCGCATAGGCTTTTATGGGATTCGTATCCGGCCGCCGGGTCAACGAACCCGCGGCCTTCCCGCGAACGCGCGAGGCAACCAGCCTGTACGTTGCCTCCGCCGCCAGAATCTGCCCCGGCATCGCGAGCGAACACAGGCGCCGCGCGACGGCCACCGTCTCACCCACCACGGTCATTTTCCGAAATGCCGATGCGCCGATATGCCCCACGACGACCTCCCCCGTACAAATTCCCAGCCCAAGCCCGAAGACCGGCAGGCCCTTCTTCCTCCGAAGCGCATTCAACTCGTGGTTGCGTGCCGCCATCGTCACCGCCGCACGGACGCAACGCAGCGCATCTTCTTCCATAGACGACATACCGCCGAACACCGCGATTAATTCGTCCCCGCGACACTGGTCGAGCGCCCCTTCATGCTCAAAGAGCGCGGAAGTCATGGCCGCATGGTGTTCATTCAACAGAAGCATGAGCAGGTCAGGTGAGAAATCGTCCGGGATCCGGGAAAAGCCCTCGATACCGCAGAACATCACCGTCGCGGTGAGCCTGGCGCCGATGCCTGCCGGGGGCTCCGTGCCGTCTGGCGCGGCCCCGTGGCCGGACGTCCCGTACAACCCGGCGCCCCGGTCCCTCCCGGAGTCCGCCTTTGGCGGCGCGCTCTGACCCGTCCCCTCTCTGTTGCCAGGGCATTGCATCTGGGACATCCCCTCCATGTTCCCTGCCATTGGCCCGCTCCGCCCGGGCTGGCCCATGGCTGCTGGATGTACCCTAAGCAACCGGCATTCCAAGTCGGGGTCCGTCAGGATGAATCAGGATGAATCGCCGCAACTCATTACAACAGAGCAATTTGAGAGGATGACAAAAACCCCGGGAGATGAGCTGGACGACCCTCTCTGCATCGGTTGTCCGAATTCCGGACAAATTCGATGTCCGATTCCCGAACACGGTCCTCCCGGCGCGCAGACGCGGGGTCTACTGGCCGGGGCTGATTTGACGCATCTTCTCGTAAAGCGTGCTCCGGGAAATCCCAAGCGCCCGAGCCGTCCGGGAGACGTTTCCGCCGCACGCCCGCATGGTTTTCTGGATGTGTCGCCGTTCGATCTCCGCCAGACTCTCCACGGGCGTGGCGTCCCCATTCTCCCGCGGCGCGAGGTGGGTGTCCGACACATCACGCACGTGAAGAGTCTCGCCACGAGCGACGCTCATCGCACGCAGAATGCAGTTGCGCAATTCGCTCACGTTGCCCGGCCAGCTCTGCGCCTGCAGGAACTCCATGGCCTCACGGGAGATCCCCCGCACGGGACGTTTCGCCTGTTGCCGGGCCAGCTCAAAGAAGTGCCGCGCCAGCTCGGGGATGTCGTCCGTGCGGTCCCGCAATGGCGTCAGATGGATCTCAAAGCCGTTCAGCCGGTGCAGCAGGTCCTCCCGGAACGCGCCGCGCTGCACCCCCGCGCGAAGATCGCGGTTGGTGGCCGACACCACCCGTACGTCTACCCGCGAATCCCTGTCCGCCCCCGGCCGGCGGTACGTCCCGTATTCAATCGAGCGCAGGATGCGGGCCTGGTTTTCCAGGCTGAGGTCCCCGACCTCGTCCAGGAAGATCGTTCCCCCGTGGGCTTCCGCCAGCAGCCCCGGCGACGACCGGTCGGCGCCGGTAAACGCGCCCCGCTCATATCCAAACATAAAGCTCTCAAACAGCTCATGCGGGATCGCCGCGCAATTCACCACCACAAACGGGCCGCGGCGCCGCGCGGATTGCTGGTGCAGCAGCCGCGCCACCAGTTCTTTCCCGGTGCCCGTTTCCCCCGTGATCACCACGCTCAGGTCCGACTTCGCCGCCAGCCCCATGCGGCGGCGCACCTCACGCATCGGACTGCTGCCGCCGACCAGGGCAAGACTCTCTCCTGCCCGGGCGCGCAGGTATTCGTTGTCCCGGCGGAGCTGTTCCATATCCTCCACCGCCCACAGCATGGGCCCAAGCGACTGGCCCAGCAGAACCAGCAGGCGCAGGTCATCTTCCGCGAACACCCCGTGCGGCGTCTGCGTCATGAGCGCCAGGGCGCCAATCGCCGTGCCGCCCACCGTCACCGGGGTCACCAGCGTGAACGACATCGCCTCTCTGCCCTCGCCGTCCTTCTCGCGGTGCACGCTGAGAAACCCCCGCATCTCGCGCAACGCCGTCTGAATGCTCTCCTCTGGAGGTGCGGTCTCGTCCTGAACCTCCTGATCGAGCACAATGCTCCCCTGCTCTTCATTCGTCAGCAGAATCCACAATGCGCGCGGATGAAACCGTTCGCGCAGGGCCGGTTTCAACAGGGCGGTGAACTCCTCCCGATCCCGGCATCGCGCCAGTTTCGTCAGAACCTGCTGCAGCGTCAACAGGTCCTGTATCGTGCGCGGACTCTCCTGCTCGGCGTCCACGTGCCCGTCGACCCCCAGAAACAAGGGCCGCCCCAGATCGATCGATTGCGTATCCGAAGGGACCCGGCCCGGCTCCTTACCTCCCGAATTGACGACCGACTCCGCCAGCAGAAACCGCTCTCCTCCGATGGTCACCTCATCCCCGGTCTCCAGAACGCCCGACCGCATGGGGACGCCGTTGACGAGCAGTGGATTGCGGCAACCCAGGTCTTCCATCACCACCCGGCCGCCCGTGATCGCGAACCGGCAGTGCCTGCGCGAGACAATGGAATCATCGAGCACGATGTCATTGTCCTGATCCCGCCCCAACGTCAGGCCCCGCTCGCCGAGGCGCCAGCACGTCCCCTTCGTGTGCCCGCCGATCGACACCAGTTGCATTGCCCGCCTTCTCCCCATGCCTCAGGGCCGCACCCCGCGTGAACGGCACGTCCCTGTCCGCCCGAACATTCGCCGCCGCTGCACACAACACGAGATACGCAAGCAAACTCCGCTGCTGCTATAATACCATAAGCACAACAGGATACAGCGTCCGTCCCCGTGAAATCCCGCCGTTTCCCGGGTATACTGCAGGGGCAATTAACGGAAGGCGTGAGACCCAGATGGACACTGCCCCAGATGCGCCCCCCCTGGAACCGCGGCCCGGTTTCGCCACCCGCGGCGTGGTCATCACGCCGCCGGACCTGACCCTCGACTGGCCGGAACGCGCCAGGCGCGCCGGGCTCACCACCATCGCCCTCCACCCCTTCCCGAGAAACGTCACCGAGTTCGTCCAGTCCCATGACGGCGAGCTGTTCCTCGATACCTGCCGCGAACTGGGCCTCCACGTGGAATACGAACTCCATGCCATGGCCGATCTCCTCCCGCGTGCGCTGTTCGACAAGCACCCCGACTTCTTCCGCATGAACGACGAGGGCCAGCGGGTGCCCGATGCCAACCTCTGCGTGCATTCCACGGGCGCCCTCGAACACGTGACCGCCAATGCCGTCCGGGTCGCCCGCGTGCTCCGGCCAAGCACCGGACGCTACTACTTCTGGGGCGATGACGGACTGCCCTGGTGCCGCTGTCCGAAATGCCGCGCGTTTTCGGACAGCGACCAGGCGCTCCTCCTGGAGAATGTCCTTGTCCGCGCCCTGACCGCGTTCGACGAGCGCGCGCAGCTCGCTCATCTCGCCTATGTCAACACCCTGCCGCCCCCGGGCAGCGTCACACCCGAACCGCGCGTCTTCCTGGAGTTCGCCCCCATACACCGGAAGTTTGACGTCCCCCTCAATCACCCCGGCAGCATCGAGAACAAGAACCATCTCGACCTGCTCGACGCCAACCTGAAGGTGTTCCCCGCCGAGACCGCCCAGGTCCTCGAATACTGGCTCGACTGCTCGCTTTTCTCGAAGTGGAAAGAACCCCACGTGAAATTGCCGTGGGCGGAAGCGGTCTTGAATGCGGATCTCGCCGAGTACGGCTCGCGGGGCATCCGGCACATCACCACCTTCGCCGTGTACCTCGACGCGCACTACCTGACGGCCCACGGCGAGCCGCCCATCGCTTCGTACGGACAGGCCTTGGCGCAGTGGCGGCCGCGCTGAGACCGGCTCGCCCGGCCCGCAGGGCGTCACCGCCCCGCAATGAGTTCGTCGTCAACCAACCGCGCGTCTTCCGGATTCGCCACGACGAAGTACGCCGCCTCGACCCCCGGATCCGCGAACTCCGTCAGCTCCAACCGGCGCGACACCGGTCCCGGATACCATTGCCCGGGATCCCACACGCCCACTGCGCAGGACAATCCGCCGGGATGCACCGAATCGTCCGGAAACGGCCCCTCGAGACTGTCCACGTCCATGGTCAGCAGGCGCGGCGGAATGGCCTCCATCCCCTCGTTGCGTTCCTTGCTCAAGCCAAACACCAGCGGCCCGTACATCACCGCCACCCGGCCGGCCTGCGACCGCCGGCCCTTCACCAGCCGAAGCGCCATGGGAAATGTCAGTTCCACTTCGTCGCCGCTCTTCCAGGTGCGCGCGATGGTGCATATGCTCCCTCGGTCACAGACCGCGCCGGTCGCGGCCCCGTTCACCTTCACTGACGCATTCCCGCACCAGCGGGGGATCCGGAATCCCAAGTCAAATGCCTTCTCGCCGTCAAGTGAAATGCGCGTGTTTACAACACCGTCCGACGGATACGCCGTCGCCTGCGTCAAGGTAACGCGCGTCCCGTCCTGCAGGACCGTGTTGACCGTGCACGGCGTGTAGAGATTCAGCAAGATGCCCCGGGCCGTCCGGTACACCACATACTTCGGCAAATCCGCCACGCCCCGGCGGTAGTTGTTGGGACAGCAATAGGTGTCCTTGTCAAAGAAGACGCGCTGCGCTTCAAAGGGGGTGTAATACCGCAACTGCCGGCCGTCGGGCGACTGTGCCCCGAACAGCGTGTTATGAATCGTCCGCTCCATCAGATCGCCGAACAGGGGGTCTCCGCCCTGACGCAGCAGCTCATCGTAAAACTTGAGCATATACACCGAGGCGCACGTCTCGCCCAGGTTGTTCAGCCCCGCCTGCGTATCATGCCAGCACTCGTGGTCGCTCACGGCCCCCGAGATGGTCAGCCCTTCGCCGTTCAGCAGAAACTGCATCACGTCGTCACTCATGGCCTGAAGCGCCGTGTTTTTGTGTTCCGGGTCGAGGCGTAATTGAAGAAGGCACTTGTCGATGTAGGCATAGACGTGGCCGTCGATGGGCCAGAAGCGCCCTTTGACGATAGGCTTGCGCCATTCACCAATTTTAAGCACGTCAACGCAGAAATCCCGGTACTTCGCGTCGCTTGATTGCCGGGAAAGGTAGATCAGCGCATCACCCAGTCCGGTAACCCCCATCTCCGGGCTGAGGTCGCCCTCGAAACACCCCGGAGGCGGATTGTCTGTAAGGTTATTCACGAGGTAATCGGCCAGGCGTTTCGCGGCCGCCAGGGACTCCTCATTTCCGAACAGGGCATAATCGCTGGTGAGCCCGAGCACGATATAGGCCATTTCATGCACATCCCACAACTTGGCGATGCGCGCCTCGGGCTTCATCAGGCCGATGTAGCCGTCGTCCTCCTGCGTCGCGAGCGCCGCGGCGACAACGTGTTCTTTCCGCGCGATGGCGTCCGCGTTGCCCGTGTGAAACGCGAGACGCGCCAGCCCGTCGATGTACATGCCCAGGCCGATGAAGCCGTCGGTCTGGCTGCGTTCCTGGAACGGCTTTATGAAATCGGCGTCGACATCCACCGCAAGCAGATTGTTCTTCACCGTGACGTCGATTCGCCGGCCAAGCTCGCCGCCGAGCTCGATGGCGTTGAGATCGATGTGTTCCAGTTCATACGCTACGGCCGCCTGCATCCCCACGACAACCCCGCCGAGGACGAGCAGCCCAGTCCTAGGTATCCGGCTCATGTTCGTTCACCTCCCGTTTCACCCCAGCGAACCCGACGTCCCGGCCCGGCCCTGCTCTTCGTGGCTCGTTTTCAACAGAGGATCGTCCATCTGTTCCTGCAATGCCAGCAGACTCGCCTTCATCCGCTCCATCCGCTTAGCGTACCGCTCATTTTCGCTCAGGTCATGGAGTTCCTGCGGATCCTTCTTCAGATTGAACAACAGATACCTGTCGAGCTTCGGGTACCAGATCAGTTTGAACTTGCCGTCGATCACCATCCGCTGAAGATCCATATACGCGCCGTAAATGGCATCATAGCTCCGGGTCTGGCGGCCGTCGATGAGCGGCAGGAGACTCTTGAACCGCACATGCCCCGGTCTCTCCACCCCCGCGAGTTCCAGCGTGGTCGGCATGATGTCCTGCAGATACACCGGGGCATCGATGCGCTGGTTTTTCGGCAGCCCCGGCCCACAGGCGATCAGCGGAACCCGGACGCTGTGCTCGAACATATTCTGCTTGCCCATCAGCCCGTGATGGCCCACGGCAAGACCGTTGTCCCCCGTAAAGAAAATGACCGTGTTCCCGGCCTTCCCCGTGCTCTCCAGCGCGTCCAGGATGCGCCCGATCTGCGCGTCCATGTGCGTGATGATGGCGTAATACTCCCTGCGATGGACCTTCACCGCATACGCCGTCCGAGGGAACGGCGCGAGCTTTTCGTCCCGCAACGAGGCATCGCATCCGATCGCATCTTTGAACGGATACTCGGTCATGAAGTTCACGGGCACGCTGGCGTCTTCCACCGGATACAGGTCTACATATTCTTTTGGAGACTGCCGCGGATCGTGCGGCGCATTAAACGCGAGATACATAAAGAACGGCGCCGGGTCTTGCGCGGCCTCTTCGAGAAACGCCGCCGCGTCATCCCCCAGCACCTCGCTCCAGTGTT
>Ga0209510_1000963_pt1 | contig 35469 bp, 39 predicted proteins | sample BiotimSIPDNA_FD_185749 | JGI IMG/M metagenome (GOLD analysis project Ga0209510, IMG submission 185749) | Anaerobic biogas reactor microbial communites from Washington, USA - Biogas_R1 time_0 SIP DNA (SPAdes) (version 2) | ecosystem: Engineered > Bioreactor > Anaerobic > Unclassified | place...
TGCGAAGAGATGGTATGCTGAACTCCTTGGCAGTGATCCGTATTTTGAAGTTCCGGGATATGCCGAATTTCGTATTGGAGATTACGAGCTTGAACTTGGTATCATCGATAAGAGATATGTATCCGGGAATCCGGGTACTGAACCGGCAGGTGCTGTCATGTACTGGCACGTGGATGATGTTCAAAAAACTTTTCACCGATTGCTCTCGATGGGGGCGACGAAACATGAAGAAATCCGGGACAGAGGAAATGGTTTCATCACTGCATCTGTGGTAGATCCGTTCGGTGAATATTCTGGGGATTATGTTTAATCCGCACTACCTCGACGTTATGAATTCTATGAATAAATGAGAGTTATACACGTTATTTAGTTTTTTTTATTCCGGGATATCCTATATTCATTGAGTTCCAGTTGGCCGGACTAACTCAACGATTATTTGTTACCTTGAGGTCGTTATGTATTGTGATGGGTTATGGAGCCACCAATGCCATGATACCATGGTAATTTCGATCTTGTGAAACACCTAATAATGATTAGTCAGGGTGTTATCACAAAAAAGGACAGGGTTTTCTTTTTTTTGTTTTCTTATACAGCAATGAGTAATGGCAGACACATCACCATCTTTTCATCATAATTTTATCCCGGACTCTGTTCCATACTCTTTCAAATATCCGGATGAAAGTTCAAATGCGGTAATAACCGTTTCCTGCGTAACCTTTGGAACACCGCAGGCCACAATGTGTATCGTTTTTGTTGCCGGAGTAATCTTTGTCCTGTCAGAATCCCGGTATGGGTAAATGGCAATTATCTCTTTCTCATCCGTCAGAATCACCTGGTTTGTATGGAGTTCAATGGGTTTTTCCATTCCGATTCCAAGAAATTCCTCTCCTTCCTGTGCAAATCGCATCGTGAGTTCTCCTTTCAGGAGGTCAGCATCAAAAGCTCCGATTGGCACACCGGTCTCAATTGATGCAAGATTATAGGCATCAACAGCCGTGTTAATCGTTGGTAGTACTTTTCCGGACAATATTCTCCGGACCAGGGCTTCAGAGGCCGGACGGGTTTTTGTAGGATCTATTCCAACGCTCCAGAAAAAATCCCGGTACGCTCTGAAGAGAGGATCGTCTTTCACCTCTTCAAGGGTATACCGATCTTTTGTAATGGTGATAATCTTCTCTTTCAGTATTTCGAGTTCCAGGTTCCTGCCGGTGATACAAAGTGGTCCGACATCGCCTTCTGCAATAAAAAGTCCCGGAAAAGTTGTAAGGATAGCATCGTCTATTTTCATTAATGGTATTTTTCCGGCCGGGATGATAAATTGAAATGGTAAAAATCCATACTGCCAGTTTGAGTGTTCCCTTTCTGATAACTTAAATAATCCTTTTTATGGTATACACCTCCCCAGGTTTTTCTGTGAAATATTTGATGATTCTCCGGAGACAGGTGTTTTGGAGAGTTATTTTCGCAATTTTAGTGTGAGTCACAAATACTGATATAGTAAGAAGACGTAGTTTATTTCTTCAATAGAATATCCGGTGTCTTCCAGAAAAGTATGTGCATTATGTGCACGTGTGTGCACGAATGTGCATTTTACTTTGCACATAAAAGGCAGGGGCATTGAGTTTCAATATTAAAATCGCTTCGTATTTTTTGATTTTATATGTTATGTGCACAATTTTCCAGATCACTAATAAAGAGGTACATGAATATTTGGAAAATTGTGTATCCCTTGTGATCCTGAAATTTATGCACATACTAGTACTAATAATATAAATAATAATTATTTTTTAATAATATCAATATATAGGGCTTCTTTAATGTGCAAATGGTTTTGCACATTCGTGTACATACGTGCACATTGTGTACATACTTTGAAATGGACAAATGATATTGGCCTAATTGCCGATTTAATAATTAATCCATGTGATTTTAAAAATTGTATGAGATTATATGGTAATTCTAGGCACATGTCCCGATTTTGTAAAACTCGGGAAAAACCATCTAATCAAATTTTTTAAGACATTGCAAAATATATTGGATAAAAAACATATTACCATATTTAAAAACATTTTAACCAGTCCCAGGAACTGCCTGATGAGATCCGGTTAATGCACTCTCCAGAACACATCAATAACCGGATCAATCATGCTAAAATTCCCCCCGATTGAATGAATCTTTTCAGTAATCTGGAGATCATGGACTGCCTGCGAAAATCCACAGGCCACCAATCTCATCATAATCTCTCACTGATCACCTCCTGCTATATTTATTCATTGTTTTTCTGGTTCGATCAATCAGGATAATCCTGCTTAATCATGAAAGACAAATTCCAAAAGTCGTCGACCCGGAGGCATAAGAAAACGGAAGCGTCGTAATAATAATAAAATTTTCGAAAAGAAAGCGAACGAATCACTCCAACGTCCCGGCTGGGACTTGAACCCAGGTCAAAAGCTCCGCAGGCTTCTAGGATATCCACTACCCTACCGGGACTAACCGTGCCTGTATATGTTATAGCTAATCAGATATGAAAGTATTCATAACCCACTTTTAGTTTCCATTTGCATTCTGACAATCATACCAAGTGACTCATTTTCCTAATCTCTTTTTTGCCGTAAATATGGAGGACAACTTGCCGAAATGAGTCGTCATGTATTTTCACGGCAATATACTGCTTTATACCAGGAACAAGGCCTTCCTGTATGCCTTCCTGGAACGGATCAGTAAACACAATGTTCTGCCTGGTATCATAAAAGGTAAGGTAATTGCCGATTGATTTAAGAATATTATCATTCCGGTTGACATTCAGGAGATGCTCTCCGTATGGATTGAAAAAAAAAGATCAATGAGGGTTGCCGGTACTTCATCATCTTTAACTACCTGGACCACTGGCAATAGTCTTTTTTATGACTCAAACGTGGATTTTCTGCCAGATGCGAGGGTGTGATAATTTCTGTATACCTTCATTATCCGTCTGGGGTTTATGAACGTCCCGGATATTGGGAGGGTTATCGGTACTCTCGTTTCGTGTACTGGTACCGGTCAGCATCCCCACCATGGATAACTATGTAAAACCATTCGTATATAGAGCGTAATGCTCCAAACTGGTCATAACGCCTCATGGAAAAGCCAACATATAGTTTCCGGTCAAATCTGACAAGTCCAACTTTTCTCATCCGGTTAGAGATTTCAATATCATCTCCTGCATCAGAAACCCTGTACATGCCCACCTTTTTAAAATCTTCAGCCCTGAATGCACTGTTGCACCCGAGAGAAAAAAGGACTGTCCCGGTGAGGTATCCAATATGAGCAAAAGTATTAGCAAAAAAGAGGTAAAGTCGGTTTTTTAATGTTTTTTCAACCGGTCTTACCGGGCCGTACAACATCACAACCTCAGGGTTTTCAAATCCTTTTTTTATCCTTGAAATCCAGTCCGGTGGAATGATTGTGTCAGCGTCGGTGGTTGCAATAATTTCTCCTTTAGCGTAAGCAGCACCATCATTCCTGGCACCCCCAACCTTTGGACTGGTCTGGATAAACACAACATCTGCATATTTTTCAGCAATCTCGCGTGTCTGATCTTTCGATCCTCCGTCGACCACGATGATCTCATATTCAGTCCTTTGGATGTCCTGATTTGTGAGTGATTCAAGACATCTCTCAATTCGTTCTTCTTCGTTAAATGAAGGAATTACTACAGATATCATGATGAAACAAGTTCCTTGTAAAGGGACAGATGGTCTGCACAGATCTGCCTGATATCATACCGTTCTGAATATTGGCGGGCAGATGCAGCACATCTTCGCAATGATTCTTCGTTTTTAAGTTCGCTTTTTGCATCTGCAACCGAAGAGAAGTACCGGATAGAATCCCCGTATACCTCATGGAATTCAGGGATACTTCTGGCAATTACCGGTAGACCGCATGACTGTGCTTCAAGAACGGCAAGACCGAATGTTTCTGCATAGGTCGGCATGAAAAAAACATCCGCTGCACAGTATGCCTCGGATATATCCCTGACAAATCCGGTAAAAAGAAGATTTTTCTGCTTATTTTGAAGTTTCATACGAATATTAGCATAGTCCTTGGAAATTAAGCCATAGGGAAATCCCCCGACCCAGACAAACCTGGTATCAGGGTTTTGTGCGGCAAGTTCCAAAAAGTCATAGATACCTTTTCTGGGACTAATCTGCGCAACAGTCAGGACAACCTGTTCATCAGGTGAGATATTCCACATATCCCTGAAGGTATCCCGTTTCTTCTGTGATGGTGAAAAGTAGTCCCTGTCTATCCCATTTGGTATCAGGGTAACCGGGACATGTGGAACCATCTCCCTGATTTCTTCCTCGCAGGTCTCTGAAATGGTGATGATATGGTCAAACTTGCCATAAATATCCGGGTATCGCTTGTTAATAGTCTGGGTCAGGGCTACGTTCCCGATATTTACCCGGGGGGTGGAATGTGCAGTAAGAATCGTCTTGCCTGATGCCATTCTCCGGTTCATCAGGGCTATCGGTCCGAAGGTATGGTAATGAGAAATATCTGCATTGCACTTGTACCGTTCCCAGCTGACTTTGATACCATCCTGGTTTTGAAGACCACGGTATAATGACCGGGCAACCGTGGAGCAGCCGATGTACTTGAAGACAAACATGTCCTCGACGACAAAGTTTACTCTCATTTCATGTCCCGGATAAAATTCATGACCGAACGGATGACTCCATCCATGTTCAGGTATTCAAACTGTGAAAACCGGCCAACCAGTGATATCCCGCCGGTGCTGAAATAGTCCCGGATGATTGCAATGTTTTTCAGGTAGTCAAGATCATAGACTACGTATGCATATTGGTTTTTGGTGACATTGGTGGTCAGGATCTGGTCATGTGAAAAGAGGCCAATCTTTGCGATTGATGTAGTAACATGGTCCACTATCTCGGCATCAGTCATCAGGGAAACAAAATCACCTTCATTGTAGGTGATCTCCGCAAGTACCGATGAGCATCCTTGTGGTGCTGCGTTATCTGAAAAATTTGACGGGAATGAGATACGGTTTGCTCTGGACACATCAGAATCAGGTATGTATGCCCACGAATATGGTGGCACATCACCTGATATGCCGATTCCAATGGATATGACAGAATTATATTTCAGGTCAGATACGGCTTTTTGCACTCCCCCCGGCACATTTTCAAGGCAGGGAATCAGGTTTTGGAGTGGAATCGTGCTGATTATCCTGTCTCCAGTATACGTCTGTCTGCCATTACTTACCGAATAACCGCCATCCTTTTGTGAGATGGAAGTTACCCGAAATCCAGTGATAATACGGTCTTTTATTGGGGCGGCAATAGCGTGAACAAGTGATTCAATTCCTCCATCAACCGGGTATGAGAATACTGCCTGATGGGTGTACCCCTCGGTTGGGATCCCAACAGCAGATTTTAAAATATCCTCTACCGGAGGTCGTGGTACCCGCCCCTCCATCCAGTGAGCAGACATAAGGCTTGGTGGATAATTCCAGATTTTGGTATTGTAGGGGATCAGGTAACAATCAGCAATCCCTTTCCCAAATATCTGGAGGATCCACTCTTCGAAATTCTCAGGTGGTGAAAATTCGCCTTTTTCTGATCTCATAAGGGTTTTTATATACTCATGCAGGCAGTAGTAACAGTCCTCCCGGGGAAGCTCGGACAGGGCATTTTCAAACGGGTATTTAACGTACCTGTCTTTGTACAGGATCTTGGTATTTCTGATTCTCTCTGCCCGGTTTTTTCCAAGAACATTGTGAATAAACGATAAAACCTCAAGATCCCGGGAAAAAATGATATGGGATCCTCCAGTATCAAATGTAAAACCGTCTGATACCTCTGATCTACACAGGCCACCAGGAGAAGTTTCCTGTTCGAGGACAAAAACCGTTTCACCCTTTGCTGATAACATATTTGCAAGAGTAACTCCGGCAAGTCCACCTCCGAGAATAATTGTTTTCATGATTTAACGAAATAAGATAGATGATGGTATACTGACAGTGCTGATCTTTTGTGTAATTAATAACTTTCAGGTTTGCCAATACCTGTTGGAGCGTATACCACAAAAATGTCTGCCGGATTCGTGTGAATCATGTACAACGGTCAGATGATTCTGCTGTTCTTAAGATTTATAAGGGATTGTCTGATAATGCCCGGTATATCCGAATGGATTACTTCACCGTGTCCCGGGTATATTGCCCTGATTTTTTTCTTGGAGAGTATCTCAAATCCCCTGACAAAAGACTGCTCATAGGTATTATCAGAACCCCAGATATTTATTGGTGTATCGCCGGAAAAGAGAACTTCTTCCTCCGGGCAGTATATGCACACCGAATCAGAGGTATGTCCGGGTATCGCAATAATCTCAAAATGGAAACTACCACAGGTAATAACATCACCGTCATTCAGTACATGGTCAACACCTTGGGTATATGAAGAAGAGGCATGAATTACCGGTTCATACTCTCTTTTTATCGCACAAAGAAGCTGTGCATGGTCATAGTGGTTATGCGTCAGGATGACATGATTGAGAGGAGTTCTCCCGGTTCTTTTTTTAATCTCCCTGAGTTCATCAATGGCAAGAATATCGCATCCAGTATCGATGAGGATCTTGCACCACTTTTCTGGCTTGTCACAATTACAGAGCCATGCATTAGATGTGTATATGATACTTTTTTCGGTCAGGTTTCTGATGTTCATGCTAAACAATCGTGCTGCGGTGGATATTTCTCAGCGACTCATCAATGAGCTGGGAAACATTGAGTGTTAGCGGTTCACCATGCCCGGGATAAATCATTTTCAATTCAGATGCTGCAAACAGCTCAAAAGCCTCGACAAAAAGGGATGAATAGGTACCGTCATCAGAATATATTCTGATTGGAATATCGCCTGAAAACAGAGTTTTATCCTGTTCACACAGGATGCAGAGTGAGTCTTCACTATGACCGGGAGTATGCACGATTTTACCGTCCTGTTCTCCAACATGAATCATCTCCCTGTCTTTGAGCGGAGTAATCCCTGCAATCCTGCTCTGTGGATGGGCGAATACTTTTGGGTGATATTTCTGAATGCAACGATTCAGTTCGCCGGCATGATCAAAATGAGAATGCGTCAGGATGATCTGTTCGAGAGGTTTTTTCCCCAGTCCACACTTTATCTGGTCAAGTTTTTCAAAGATTGAGGGATCCCTTCCGGTGTCGATGAGAGTATTTTTGTCAGATAATTCATGGTACGTGCCACAAACGTGCCAGGCATTGGATGTGTACTGTTCACTGTTCCGGGTAAGGTTCTGGACAATCATATGGGCTCTGGTTTTCTGAATATCTGTGCATTCATCACTATCCGGGTAAACTTTCCTTCCAGTTCTTCAGGAATTTTTTGTGTGTGTTCGTGGAGTATAAAACCGCCGCTTTCAAGTGCGGTCCAGAACATGTTCCATACCAAAAGTCGTTCTTCTGCTGAAAAATGCAGGAGTACGTTTTTACAGATGATCATCTGAATCCCGGTTCGTACCGGTTCGAATGTCAACAGATCATGTTTTTGGAACTGAACTGCATTTTTTATCTCGTCTGATATGTAAACGAACCCCGGATCTTCCGGGTCGGTTTTAAAATATTGATTGAAAATGTCGGGTGGAATACGTTGGAGGTCTTTTTCTGGGTATCGACCGGTTCCTATCACCTGCACGTATTGGTTATAGGTATCTATATCGGTTGCATAGATCTTGACATTCCGAAAAAGGTTCGGGCCCATTCGTTCCCTGAGCAAAATTGCAAAGGTATAGGGTTCCTGTCCCATTGCGCATCCTGCGCTCCAGATGGTAATGGTCCTCCTGCTTTGAATATACGGGAGAAAATGATCGATTGCGAGATTTAATGTCTGGGCATCCCGAAAGAAGAAAGTAAACGCCATAGTATCCGTCTATAGGTAGTGGTTTCTTTTACTCACTAAAGAGGATACCTGACGGATGGCTATATTACCACTATAACCCGTCGGGTAAGGCTTTTATGGACACGTTGTTCAAAATAATCGGTGATTGTAAAAAATTGCTCTGCAAGCGGTCTGATATCCTGATGTGTCACCAGGACAGATTTGTTTCCTTTCTTTACAACCCTGCGTATCTCGGATAATGACTGGAAATAAAGATCAGTAAGACCTGCTCCGATGATCATGACCGATTGTCCATAGGGAAGGTCAGACACCACGTGGTCAATGCTGCTATCCGGAAATGGGAGATGGCGTGCATCGGCGGTACCTGCCATTGCACCGGAAAGATTCAGCCTGCAACCGGTGATCATTTCGTGATCAGCGTCTGTCCCGGCAGCATGGCACCCAACCATCGAGGCTTCTATCAGGGTCCCTCCTGTACCGCAAAAGGGATCTAACACCCATTCTCCTGTTTTTGCACCGGACATGTTCACAAGGGCCCGGATCATTCTTGGCATCATTACCCCGGGGTGAAAAAACGGGCGGTTACCTGGTTTTCTCTCATGATAGGGTTCGCGATTAATTTCCCAGATGACCTCTCCAAAATAGCATCTGCCATCAGCTATAATTGCCCTGAATATCCTCTCCGGTAATGAAACAGACACCGTTCCGGAGATATGGTATCCGATTAAGCGCTCAAGTTCAGCGGACGGAGTGTTCATACCATGATCAGCCATTTTTTTCACCCTCCCACAAAATGGCTTGTCACTTATCAGGTTGAGATCCCCGAGCATCCTGATAAATGAATCCCGGTCTGCCAGGCATTCACCAATGTACCGCATGGCAAGATGGGTATATGCAAATCGTGAGAGAACGGACGGGTCGGGTGCATCCGCTAGCAGCACCTGGGTGGTGTGAAGTGATACCGGGATAATCGCGGCAACTTCAGCATATGGAATCTCTGGATGTTCACCGGATAATTCCAGAATGAGTTTCACTCGGTCTCCAAAAAAATCGTAAAAAAAATTCAGGCGGTAAAGGCCTTATTTATTGTATCGAGAATTGCATCTTTTGTGAATGGTTTAACGATATATCCTTTTGCGCCAAGAGATAGGGCTTCCTGAACATGTGCTGACTGTTCTGAAGCCGTACACATGAGAACACGGGCTTTTGGATCCAACTCCATAATTTTCTTGAGTGCCTCAAGGCCGTTCATGTCAGGCATCAGGATATCTAAAATTACCAGATCAGGTTTTATTTTCTGATAGAGATCAATAGCAATCTGTCCGGTTTCGGCTTCACCAACTATTTCGTGACCTCCCTTGGTAGCCATGATACCGACGAGCCGCCTCATATATCCTGCATCATCCACCAGGAGGATCCGCGCCATGTATCAGTACTTATCCTGCAAAAACAATTAAATTTTGTGATATTGACCAGTGAGGATGAGAGGGGTTATCCTCCCAGAATAGATTCAAAGAAACCTTTTTTTTCATTTCCCTGTCCGGAAGAACCTTTTAATCCTTCCATCTCAAGAATTTTCTCATAGAGTTCTTTGAGTTCTCCTGATACATGTTTGGGGATCTGGACCTCAACTTCGACCAGAAGATCTCCCGGTCTTCCCCGTTTCCTGACTCCTTCTCCGGCAACCCGCAGTTTCCGCCCTCCCTGTGTTCCGGCAGGGACTTTAATTTCCAGGTGCCTGTTATCAATTGTAGTCACATCAACGGTGGTTCCGATAACTGCCTGGGCTGGTGATACCTGGATCTTTGTCAGCAGTGTGTCACCATCACGCTGAAACCGGGGCTCAGGCTTGACACGAATTTCAATATACAGGTCGCCGTTTGGGGCACCATGATCTCCTGCCTCACCATATCCTTCAAGCCGAAGCCGCATGCCCGTATCCACGCCAGGTGGAATGTGAACTGAGACTTTTCTTTTTACTTTCTCATGACCGGTACCTTTACATTTTGAGCATGGTTTTTCGGCAACCTTCCCTTTACCATGGCAAAGGTCACAGGTAGACTGTCTGACAAAGTTACCAAATGGTGTCTGTGTGGCCTGTCTGATCTGGCCTGACCCCCCGCATTTCGGACAGTTCTTTGTCTTCTTGGTTTCCGACCCGGTACCGTCACAGGTGGAACATGCTTCAGCATGCATCACTTCGATATCCCGGTCTGCACCAAATACTGCGTCCTTGAGAGTGACTTCAAACCGCATGAGCAGGTCATCACCACGTCTTGGGCCACGTTGTCTCCCAAATCCTCCAAAGATGTCACCGGCGAAATCAAAGATATCCCCAAACCCGGAGAAGTCTGCATTGAATCCGCCGCCATATCCTCCGCCACCATATGAACCCTTGGAAGCGTTTGTAAAGGCGTCATGTCCCATATGGTCATACTGCTGCCTCTTCTGGGCATCAGAAAGGACACTGTATGCTTCGTTTATCTCTTTGAACTTGTCTTCTGCTCCAGGATCTTTATTCACATCCGGGTGGAATTTTCGTGCCATACCACGGTATGCTTTTTTTATCTCGGTATCATCGGCATTGCGGGACACGCCAAGGATATCGTAGTAATCTCCCGCAGCCATCTGTTATGACTCACTCCTTCTTCTCAGTAAAGTCAGCATCCACAACATTGTCATCAGAAGAAGATGATGATGAATCATCAGTCTTCTGGGCTGCCTGTTCTGCCTGGACCTTCTGATAAATCTTAGTTGTTACCTTGAACACTGCCTCGGTAAGTTCCTCCATCTGCTTTTTAATTTCTTCAGAATCGGTACCTTCAAGGGCAGTCTTCATCTTTTCAATCTGGTCCTGGATATTCGTCTTGTCTTCTTCTTCTATCTTATCTTCATTCTCTTTGAGAAGTTTTTCTGCAGAGAATACGGCCATATCTGCGTTGTTTCTAATTTCTATCTCTTCTTTCTTCTTGTTGTCTTCGTCTTCATACTTCTTGGCATCGTCAACCATCCGGTTGATCTCATCATCAGAGAGTTTCTTGCTTCCTTTGATGGTGATTGCCTGCTCGTTTCCAGTTCCAAGATCCTTGGCCGTTACATGGATGATACCATTTGCATCGATATCGAAGGTAACCTCGATTTGTGGAATTCCACGCGGTGCCGGGGGAATGCCGGTCAGCATGAACTTGCCCAGGGTAAAGTTATCATTGGCGAGTTTTCTCTCTCCCTGCACAACATGGATCTCAACCGAGGTCTGGTTATCTGCAGCGGTAGAGAATATCTGGCTCTTCTTTGTCGGGATGGTGGTGTTCCGGTCGATGATAGGGGTGGCAATGCCTCCAAGTGTCTCAATTGAGAGAGTGAGCGGGGCTACATCAAGAAGCACGATATCACTGGTATCACCAGCGAGTACTCCTCCCTGGATAGCTGCACCAACGGCAACACACTCATCAGGATTAATTCCCTTATCTGGTTCTTTCCCAAGCAGATCCTTTACCTTTTGCTGGACAAGGGGTACCCGGGTTGATCCTCCTACCAAAAGAACACGGTCAATTTCAGATGTCTTTAATCCTGAATCAGAGAGTGCCTGTTTTACCGGGCCGATGGTGTTCTCCACAAGATCAGAGATCAACTGTTCAAATTGTGCACGGGAAAGATCAATATCCAAAAATTTCGGGCCAGACTGATCGGTCGTGATATAGGGAAGGTTGACATTTGTCTTTTGTTTCTGGGAGAGCTCAATTTTTGCGTTTTCTGCCGCATCACGCAGGCGCTGCATGGCCATCGGATCTTTTGAAAGGTCTATTCCTTCTTTCTTCTTAAACTCGGTGACCAGGTAATCTGTCACCCGCTTGTCAAAGTCGTCTCCACCAAGCTTGTTGTTACCTGAAGTTGCCTTGACTTCAAAAACTCCGTCACCAAGGGTCAGTATGGAAACATCGAAGGTTCCGCCACCGAGATCGTAAACAAGCACGGTGTGATCATCTTCCTTGTCAATTCCATAGGCAAGGGCTGATGCAGTGGGTTCGTTGATGATACGGAGGACTTCAAGTCCTGCAATGGTTCCTGCATCCTTTGTTGCCTGTCTTTGTGCATCGTTAAAGTATGCTGGCACTGTTATGACAGCCTTTTTTATTTCCTCACCAAGATATGCTTCAGCATCAGTTTTCATCTTCTGCAGGATCATTGCAGAAATTTCCTGGGGAGTATAATTCTTACCTGTTAAATCGATCTTTTTGGCAGTCCCCATATCACGTTTAACGGAGATTACAGTATTCTGATGATTGGTTATTGCCTGGCGTTTTGCAAGGCTTCCAACAAGTCGCTCCCCCTCCTTGGTAAAGGCTACAACAGACGGTGTGGTTCTTCCTCCCTCAGCATTTGGAATGACCACTGCTTTTCCTCCTTCCATGATAGCCATACAGGAGTTGGTTGTTCCAAGATCAATACCAAGAATTTTTTCGCTTGCCATGATTTTAGTTCCTTAATATGAATGATTAGTTTTGTTCTTCTGATACGCTACCATTGGAGACAACTACCTTTGCAGGACGAATTATCCTGTCTTTCAGGCAGTATCCTCTGCAGACCTGATCACAGATAATACCTTCATCCTGTGGAGAAGGGACCATTGCAATCGCTTCATGACGGGATGGATCAAATTTCTCCCCGACTGATTCAAAAGATTCAATTCCCTGTCTTTTCATCACCTGGGCTAGTAATTTATGAATCTGAAGAAGTCCTTCATGTGATCCGCCTTCGGCCTCTATGGCACGGTCAAGACTATCGGCAACTTCAAGCATGTCTAAAGCAAATTGACTTAAAGACTGGGCTATCCGCTGCTCTGTATCCCGGACAGATCGTTTTCTGAAGTTTTCAAAGTCAGCTGCAAGCCGCAGATACTTCTCATTGAGTTCATCATACTCTGCCTTAAGCAGGTCAAGAGGGGATTTTTCTTCGGTATGAGGCGTTTCTTCGACGACAATGTCTCCTCTCTCTTCCTGGTTCATTTCTGATTTATGCTCATTCTGAGTGTCTGCGGATTCGTTCATAGAGGTTCATCCTTATTGTTGTAATGTAGTTCTATATATAAGTTATCCAAACTCTTCATTCCTATCACATTAATGTATCATTGGCACACAGAAAAAAATTAATTATTTGCTAGTTTATCTTAAAAATATAGAATATTTGGAATTTTTGAAGAATTCTCTCTTCATTAACCTGAAGTTAGTGAAAAAGATGTCCTCCTTGATCGCATGAACCTTGCTACCGCGCAAACAAAAAATAAAATAATCAGAGTCTGTTTGGAAATAATGAGAATTAGGGTAAAATATTGTATATTTTTTCTCATGCGGGACGTTAACCCGTCACTCCCTGCACCCGCAAGAGATGGATAAATAGTAAATAAATCATTCGGTTTGACTTTTTCATATAAGAAAAATATGCATTCAAACAGAAATTACCGTCCAATATTTCTCGCGCTCCAGTGGAAATAAAGGGGTTCTGATGTTACTATACCGATAAATTCCTGATACTAATTCACACCATAAAAGGGAGACTGGATATATAGATTTTTACTGACATTCCATCAGGCATCCAGGTACATACTGCCAATTATTTGCCGGGAAGGTCTCATCCGGAGGTATGGAATTATCAGATGGATGCACCGGTTCTTTCCATCCGGGCGAATCGTTATGTTCAAGGTAATTCCAGGACCGGTTCTTACCAATGAGAAGGTTATTGGTGATATCATTCCAGGTTGTCTGGTCAAAAAAACCGGTTTTGAAAAACATGTCATACATGATAGATGCATACAAATCCCCTACCGGGTATATCCATAACGCTCCTGCAGTGCTGCCTGAAAGGTGTGGGTGTTGCAGGAGAGATCCGCCCTGGTTTGTTACCGTAGCTCCAGTAATATCAGTATAGATTTCCGTGTACCATTCCCCAAATCTGACGTCTCCTGACGATTGGGCTATTTTGGAGTCAAGCAGGGCAATAATGGTATCATATGCAAAAAGCCACCTGTTTTGAAGACTATGCGGGCTTTTTGATGTTAGGTTCTGACCATTTGTGAAAAGCCCGGTAACCACCTGAGTTCTTTCCATTGGTGCAGAAAGTAATGCCTGAAATTCCGCAGTCCATGGCAAAAATTCAAAGAAACGAGAGAATGCTTCGGTAAATTCTATGGGTATGTTCAGAGGAGTATCCTCACCTGTTCCCGGCCAGGTTAGGATTCTTGTATACAAGTGGCCAAGTTCATGGAACAGGAGTGTGAGTTCTTCTTCGCCGAATTGGGTTATGCCCCTGTTTTCCCTGATGTTCCCGCTGACAATAAAGGTCGGGGCACTCTGTTGCCAGATATCGCCATCTGACTCATTCCATCCGGTGTGTATTAGAGTAGTCATCCATTCCTGGTTTTTTCCCGGCCGGTTATAGAGGTCAAGATAAAACCAGGCTCGGGTTGTGTTTGATTTGTCAGAAACCCGGAATAATTCCACTCCCTGAGCATACCGATAATAGTCATCAGCCCTCCGGGTAGTAAAATTCATGAGACATGACAGAGAACAGACCGAACGGGAAACAATTGTCTCGGTTGGTATGGAAAAAATCTGGGTTTGTTCAGGTAACTGCTGCCGGGACAGTTCATTCATGTATTGGATGATTTCATAATCATATACTGATGTGGTGTCAGGATCATGTATCTTTTTATTCTCCAATACGTGTGTTATTATCGGTTTTATCGCTTCTTCTGCTAATTGAGAGATAATTTCCAGACGGTCGGATATATGAGATCCGTTCATCTCCCATCCCTGCCTAAACGCTACAAGATCAACCCAGTTCTCATATCCAAAAATGGTGGCAATATCGGATCTGACAGAGGCAGACTGGTTTAGTATCTGTAGATTTTCACTAACCGGTCTGTTATCTCTGATGTTAGTGATATACCGGAGGTGTAAGGAGTCAAGTTCGTTTTGCAGGCTGATTAGTTTTTCATTGCCTCTTTGTAAAACGTCTGCATGAGTTATGGAGAAAAAGAGAAGTTCTTGTTCATACAGCCATTTCTCTTGTTCAGACACTGGCTGTGCAGATTGAATACACTGGTAAAGAGTACTATTTCCTGCAAGAGATCGGAGGATAGTATTCCTGGCAATAATCCCCTTTTCAGCTGCATTTCTCAGATCAGGGTCAGGGTATAAACCGGAAAGAGTCTCGTACTTATAGAGATGGCTGTTCATATCAGCAAGGATTTTGTCAAGATCTCTGATAATCCGGGAATTACTCTGGTTTTCTGTGCAGTTTTTTACGAGCGTGGTGATCCTGGTATCTGTCTCTGAGATCGTTTCCAGAATCTCATGTTCAATCTCCGGAACTGATCGGGGAATTATATCTGGTCCGGCAGTTACAGTACCAATGCCAGGACTTGTGTCAGCACTGCAGGACTGGAAAATTATCGGACATACGACTACAACAATTGCTATTATGATAGTATTGAAGAGTAATTCATCACGTGAAAATTTTTCATTCCGCAGCATCATGAAACATTATAGTGATTGAAGACTATCATATTCATATTTCACACAACGTGACTATGATGATAGTGGTCATTGTATGATGGGAGGTATGAATAACATGAATGTCAAACTCCGTATCACTGGATTTCTTCTGTGCATGTGTCTCCTTACAGGATATACCTGTGCAGAGTATACCGGTGACGGTAGTAATATATATTATGGAGGGCAGGATCCCGGGATTGCTGAACCATTTTATCCCGGGCATCTCCCTCAACTAATATCTGACCAGAGCGGGGGATCCCAGATCCAAGCCGGCCCGGGTACTGGCTTTGCTCCTGAACCATTATATTCAGGGAGCCAGCCGGTTCCAACTCCTATGGCATCTAACCCTCAGGTAATTTCAGTCGGACCAGGCACACCAGTAGGGAATGTCTACCAGGATCCTGGAACAGCAGAGCCGTACTATCCTGCAAATCCCCCTGAACCGGCACCAGAATATACCCAGGAACCGGTGTGGATTACTCCCCCCGGCCCGGTAACTCCTGAGCCAACTCCTTACCCCCAGACCCCGGTCTACTCTCCTCCGGTGACCTACCGCGAGATAAGATACGAACAACCGGTTACTATCTACACCGGGCGTGATAACTACCGCTACGATAGGTATCATTCCGACAATTACCGGTATGATGACCGGAATTATCGCCCTTCGTATTACGACTATGATGACTGTGATTACCGGTATTCATCATATTATTGCGTAGATGGGATGCTGAAGATCGCCAGTACACCACACCAGGCGGAGATATATGTTGATAACCGGTTCAGGGGTTATACGCCATATTCAGGGTATAAAACGTTAGAGGATATCAGGCCGGGAACCTATACGGTCCGACTGAAATATTCCGGATATTATGACTATTATGAAGATGTGTATGTGCCTCGGGGAAGGACGGTATACCTTGATGCTGACATGGTCAGAATCAGCCAGAGTTATTCTGAAACCGGTTCGATATCTGTCCAGTCTGATCCTTCTGGTGCCCAGGTATTTCTTGACAATGAATACCGTGGTTTTTCTCCAGTCGTGCTGAGTAATGTCCGTTCGGGATCCCATTCGCTGGTACTGAAAAAGGATGGCTTTGCTGATTACATCTCCAAAGTAGATATCTCCAGGAGAGATACCGAGAGTATATCGGCAGTATTAACTCCATCCGCACCACCAACACAGGTTCCTACAGTACCACCGACACAGGTTCCGATACCTCAGCCAACCAAATCCAGCATAAATGTCACTGTTCTCTGTTTTGCCCTTGTTATCGGGGGAATATTAGTGGCGAGAATTCGTTCCCCCTAATAAAATTTTTGTTTTCATTAAACGCAACTTTAAAAACAGATTACTAAAATAAGATACTAGTGATAACTGTAGGAAGTCGGTAATTGTGGTAGAAGACCATAAAAAGCATCCTGACAGGCCTCATTGCCTTTATCTCTGGTACATTCATGGAAAACCGGTATGCTCTGAAGAAAAAAGTAATCGGGAATGCCCGTATCCTTTCTGGACTTGTCCGATAAGAAAAGTCCAGGAGCACAAGCCAGGGAAGGTTTCTGCTGTATCGACCGGGGAACTTGCCAAAGTGCCGGTCAATAGCTGAAACAACAAAAATGCCAGAGATTACCGTGCAAGGGCCAGTGTTTCTCCATACTGAGTGACATGATCCTTCATGGCGTGAATGAGGTCATCTTTCGCTGAACCTGGCGGAAGATCCAGCATTATATCCAGTCCATACACCCGGAATTGGTACCGGTGCATTTCTCCTTCAGGTGGACATGGACCTGTATACCCAATGGTACCATAATCATTTTTTCCCTGAACTGCCTGGACTGGTGATAACGGGACTGGTTCTTTTGGAAAATTCTCCGGGATTCTGGACATTGCCGGAATATTCCAGATAAGCCATGTGGAAAAGGAACAACATGATTTTATAAACGGATTAAAAACCATGATCGCCAGAGACTGTGCAGTCAGGTTTTTTATTGTAAGTGCCGGTGACCGGTTATCACCTTTGCAGGTGTAATCTGGTGGAAATTCCAAAAAATCGAGAGTTACAACAATAGGAGTTATCGGTGTCATGGTATTCCCTCATTGTCCTTTCTTCCTTAAGAATCCAAGTCCTCCGGCAGTAATAAGATCATCCCGGTTGTCAGCCCTGACAATGGGAGGAATGTCACCCCACATCAGGCTTTTGTCATGAAATACTGCATAAACACCGTCAATATCCGGGTCAAGATCCTGTAAACATGACTGGTCTTCTAAGGTAAGGGTATTGCATACAGCAGTTGCAATAGCATCAGCAAGGATAATATCATCAGAAAATACAGTCACAGAATCAGCCGTTCCAAAAGAGAATGAGTGCCCCACTGTGGCAGAAGAAGTACACACCCCATACATTTTTTCTTTTGGATCGATGACAAAGGCATACCTGCCCGAAAGTGGCGATTCACCTGCGTAAAGTCCAATCCGTACTACACGGTCTGAAACAATTGCGATATCCCCGCCATTATCGATAACACAATATTCAGTTCTGGTTTTACATGCTGCCTGAACTCCTCCCCTGGCAATTGCCCCGGCAACTGCTGCCATTGGGCCCACCCCTGCCCGCTTCGCTGCTATTGCCATGTCTCTGATAATTATCGGGCCGGCAGGGATATCCACCGGTTCATAACTGGAACCAAAAAAAGGATCTTTAACCAGAAACCGTTCGATCTCTGATCGGGTCTCTCTCATTCCCTCTGACGCTATCCGGATGGTTTCTTCACAATCCGCGAGGATTGTAGCGATTGTCTGTCGCAGTTCAAAATGATGACGAATAGTCATCTCTTAGTAACTCAGTACGAGTGCATTGTGTGGACAACTTATGATGCATTTGCCACAAAGAATGCATTTCTTTGTCTCAACCTGCAGCTTCCATTCATCATCGAGATAGAAGACTCCTTTTGGACAGATGGATATGCATGCACCACAGTCAATACATTCTTCCTCGTCATGCCTGATTCCTTCCTCCAGTATTCTGACTTCTGCTCCAAGGCTTTTCATCCGTTCGCTTATCATCAGGCAGTGTTCATCCGGAACATCAACAAGGGCTTCCTCACCCTCATGTGCATCAGATCGTGCCCGGTCAACGTTGATGAGGATACCGGTATCTTTTACAACCTGTGCAATTATCGGTCTGCTTTCGTTGTAAAGTCTGACTAGCAGTTTCATGTTCTCGGTCCTCCTGGTTTGAACAATTTACCCAGGTCACTGGCATGGAGGATGGCAATACACTGATTCTGGGCATCTACAACAGGCAGGGCACTTATCCGGTGGTTTTCCAGTTTTTGTGCTGCTATGTCAATGGGTTCATCCGCCTGGGTGGTAATTACATTCCTGGTCATGACATCCTGAACCTTTACTTTGCGTTCAGGTCTTGCAACTGCTTTTGCAACATCAAATGTAGTAACAACACCAGTCAGTCTGCCCTGTTCATTGAGGACCGGGAGGTGGTTTGTCTCTCCCTTCAGGAGTTTTTTTGCGGCTTCAGTAATGTCCTGATCTTCCTTTATAGTAACAACCCTCCTCTGCATTATCTCCTGGACCAGAACCACTTTTCTCGTCTCTCTCATTGGTTTTGCCTGCTTTGAAGTATCAATATACCTGGTCGGCAGACAGAGATTCATATGGCCGTCTTCTATCCATTTTTTCAGGGTGTTTGCCACCAGTTTTGCCCGCCGGTATGATGAGAGAGATGAGGTTTTTACTTCTTCTCCGTTCAGTTCAATTTTCCCCGATTTTAATTCTGCATAACTCACTGGCCTGATGACCGGTCTGCTCCTGGACGGAACTCCGTAATCTCTGATGCTGACCGAGATATCTTCGTCACGAACAGCAGTCTTCCTGACAGTTTCAATGTCGAGAACCGGGAGAGGAATACCTATCCCTAAATACAGGGTTGGTCCGTACCGGTACATGAATGCTGCCCGGAGAAAATCAGAATTCATCTCGGTCATGTCACCGGTAGTCATCAGGGTAGCAAAATTACCTGCAGACGAATGCTGTGTTCCTTCACCAATGACCATTCCCTGTGCGCCTCCGAGCAGAATGGGAACTCCGCTTCCGATTAGTCGCAGGTTTGGATCATTGCAGATGGGATTTAAAGTTCCAGCTCCTGAAAATGTAACATTACCACTGTGGGGGAGTAAAGTTCCCATATAGGTATACAGGATATCGTCAGAGGTATTGACTGCTGCATCATACCGCTGGTACGCATTTCGCGGGTTGACCATGATGGCCTGGTTCAGATCTTCAAGCCTGACTTCTGTTGTGATACTTCTTCGTGGATAACAGTCTGACCCTGATGACTGGGCACGAAGTTCGATTGCTTTTCCTGATATAAAATCTTCGATAACATGGGCACCCCCGTAGTTTTCCATCCTGGTAACAGACTTGTTTGTCGCACCGATGTATGTATCAACAGCTGCTATGCCACCGTATGCTTCCACATCATTGAGCCATATACGCTCCATTTTAATCGGAGGTTCGGCATGGCCGAAGTTGAGAAAAGCTCCGGAGGAACACATAGCTCCGAAGGTTCCGGTGGTAACAACATCCACCTCCTTTAATGCTCCTTCTTCTCCAAGCTCGGCAACGATGTCCGGCATTTCATCGGCAGTGACCACCCGGGCCGTACCATCACGGATACGCCGGTTGATCTCATCGATGGACTTTTCCATAATGATCACCAGTTAGGAACTGTGAGAAATTATAGATGTGGGTTTTGGCATCGGTGTGGGCTTTTTAAAAAAGGAAACTAAAAAAAAGTGTTATCACTTTACTTTTGGAGGAGTACTGCACCAAGATCTGCCGGACCGACTGATGCAGCATAGCGGGAAAGAACGCTGGTTAATGTTTTTTGTAATGGCTTCCAACCGGCCTTTCTCTTTTCAAGTTCGTCTGGGCTGACATTGAGCTTAATCGTCTTATCATAGAGGTCGATTGATATGCTGTCTCCATCTTTGACAAAGGCAATGGGACCCCCCGCTGCAGCTTCAGGAGAAACATGACCGATACATGGCCCTCTTGTCCCACCAGAGAACCTCCCGTCGGTGACGAGGGCAACCCTGCTGTATCCAAGACCGACAAGAGCAGATGTTGGAGAGAGCATTTCCGGCATTCCAGGTCCGCCTTTTGGTCCTTCGTACCTGATAATGACTACATCCCCTTCCGTTATCTGTCTTTCAAGGATGGCCTTCATGGCATCGGTTTCACCGTCAAATACCCGTGCAGGACCGGTGTGTTTCCACATTTCATCCTGTACTGCACCGCTTTTTACGACCGCACCATTTGGAGCCAGGGTTCCGGCCAGGATCATAAGGCCGCCACTTGCATGAACTGGTGAGTCTGTGGGTCTGATTACCTCTTCATTGACATATGTGACTGCATTGGCAATAGAATTTGTATCCATTCCGGAAACAGTCTGGCAATTCTCCAGATACTTTTTGATCTGTCTGAAAACTGCCGGGATTCCCCCGGCATGATGAAGTGTTTCCATTGAGTGAGGGCCGCCTGGCATCATGGAAGCTATATGGGGCACCTGGCCGGAAATGGTATTAAATTCCTGTAATTTAAAGGGAATTCCTGCCTCGGTTGCGATAGCCATGAGATGCAGGACCGTATTGGTAGATCCACCAAGTGCCATATCCACCCGGATGGCATTGCGAAGACTTGCCGGAGTGATGATATCACGGGGGCAGACCTGCTCTTTTACCAGGTCGCAGATACGTTTTCCTGATCGGTATGCAAGCCGGAGTTTTTCAGAATATACTGCCGGTGTTGCCGCACAGCCGGGAAGAGACATGCCGACTGCCTCGGTCATGCAGGCCATCGTGTTTGCGGTGTACAGGCCCTGACATGATCCGCATCCTGGCATTGCTGCAGCTTCCAGTTCATGCAGTTCTTCTTCGCTCATCTTTCCACCGGCAACCTTTCCGACTCCCTCAAATACATCGGTCAGGGATAGTTCACAGCCATGGTAATGACCGGGCAGCATGTTTCCACCGGTAACCACTATCGCTGGAATATTACACCGGGCCGCTGCCATGAGCATTCCTGGAACAATCTTATCACAGGTACACACACAGACAATACCGTCGAATTTATGTGCCTGGATCATGAGTTCCACAGAATCTGCAATATTTTCCCGGGAAGGAAGGGAATACCGCATTCCTTCGTGTCCCATGGCGATACCATCACATATCCCAATGGTATTAAATTCAAAAGCCGTCCCGCCTCCGGCAGCGATTCCCTCACGAACCCTATCTCCTAAGGTCCGAAGGTGCATGTGACCTGGGACGATGGTATTCCAGGAGTTTGCAATTCCGATGAACGGCTGGTCCATCTCACTCTCATCAATCCCAAGAGATCTGATAAGCGACCGGTTCGGTGCCCGGGCGTACCCGGTTTTGACCTCATCACTCCGCATGGTACTCATGAACAGATTGGGCTGACCAGAAGATAAAGGAAAGGATGGTGGTGCAAAAAAATTCATCGTGTGCACCACTCATCCGGATACGGAAAACCATATGGTGCATAAACCGGTACGAGCAATACTGATCATGGTTTTTACCTGCACACAATGTGGTCAGTGTTGCATGTACCTCGGAGATTACCTTGTCATTGACGAACAGACCGGACCATATTCTTATGCCTGTTCCTGTGTATCAACTAATACTTCGTTTCAGGCGGTTGTCGATGAGGATAAACGGGATATATTTGACAATCGGGATTTTTCCGTTTTACATCCCCATGCCTGTCCCTTTTTGCGTCCGGCAGGAGATGACCGGATCGTCTGTACCATCCATAGTACCAGTCCTGCCCAATGTAAGATATATCGGTGTATAGCCGTCAGAATCTATTCCGGTGATTCAATGGTCGGGTACATCACCGGGATGGGGGCTCTCCATACTGAAGATCCCGGACTTCGTGCTTTGTATGAATCCTGCCTGTCCCGGTTACCACAGGGAGAACAGAACCGGGATGGATGGCTCTCCCGGTTTTTTGAAGATCACGGGTACCGGACTAAATAACGGGGATATCATCAGGCATTCAGCCAGGTGGGAAGTTCTGCAGTTTCTATGATGTGAACACCAATATTTTTCATGTCAAGGACATTTGCTTCATGTATCTCTTTGGTTTGTGCTCCGGTGGCATCATGAACAAGGATCGTCTCGTAGTTGTATGCCATGGCATCAAATACCGTGGTCCTGACACAGTTCGGGGTCTGAATTCCGACAATGACAACAACCTCCACTCCCAGTGTCCGGAGGATCAGGTCAAGGCCAGTTCCGATAAATGCACTCATCCGGATCTTTTCAAGAATATATTCTCCCGGTGCTGGTTTTAGTGCATCAATCACTTCTGCACCGGGAGCTCCCCTGATTGCAAATGGAGTAGATTTGAATTTTTCAGCCCTGAACCATTCCACGTCAGATCCATCCGGGTGATGGACCCGGACTACGTGAAAGACAGGAAGGTTTCGGGCTCTGAATTCCGAAAGAACCTGCTTTAACGGGCTGATGACTTCTTCTGCTCCAGCAACCGGAAGGATTGCATTTTTGGATGCAAAGTCATTTTGCATGTCGATGATAAGAAGAGCTGGTTTTTTCATGATAAAACAATACCACGCTATCTATATAATGGCAATTATCAGAGCAATCTTACATACTTATGATGAGAAATACTGAGTATGATTTTCTCCAGGATCGCTACGATCCTTGTATTTCTCATCTTCATCACAACTCCGATAGCCGCAGAGCGGGTATTCTTTTCAGATGGTACACTCTATAACTCATCTCTCTCAAAGGATGAAATACTGGAACGGTTTGACGAATATTCTGGAACCGGCCCGGTAATTGTTTTTCATGACACTATCTGTGAAACCTGTGAGGAAGCGATGGAATATCTTGGTGATTTTGAAACAAAACACCCGGAGATTGCTATTGAGTACTATGACCTCCATCTCAATACAACAAATAAGCTGATGTTTGAGGATTATATGAAAGAATATGAGCAGAAAAACCTGATGGCCCCTACTGCTTTTATTGGTCCGGCAGGGCTTGAAGGTGTCGAGAGTATAAAAATACTGTTTGAGCCGTTTACATTGTTATATAATGAGTAATTCAGGCTCAAACGATTCGGTTTTCGATACTGTAATATGGATAGAGAATAATGAATTTCATTATGAATGAGAGTTCTCATTCTTCTATTCCATTTGTTCTTACTAAATTAAATTCTCACATTGATGAGATGAGGAGAAATTATGGAGTCACAAGGCTTGGCATCTTTGGTTCTGTCAGCCGGGGAGAAGATACGTCTGATAGTGACATAGATATCCTTGTGGATTTATCTCCTGAAAGAGGGATATATCGGAGATATATCAGCCTTGCAGATGAATTAGAAGAGATGTTTGGTCGTTCAGTCGATCTTGTGACTGTAAAGGGACTCTCTCCACACATTAGGCCCTATGTAGAACGAGAGGTGATATGGGTTTATGGATGATACAACATTTCTCTCTCAAACTCACTGTTCAAGTATCCATTTCCAGACCGGCATTACCCTGATATTTTGAGATGGCTCTTCTTCCTGATTAAGTGTCAATATATAGCCATTTGAACCTGGAAACATATTACCTGCTTCAATAACTCCATCATGCTCCCGTTTGCGATTTTCATCAGACAAGTGCCAGCATACCTGAATCGCCATACTCACTTTTCCTTGCTCGATGACGATAAAATCACATTCGGATTGTCCTTTAAGCCAGTATAATTCATACCCTCTTCTGCATAGTTCCAGCCACACGATGTTTTCAAGGAGAAGGCTATAGTCGTCTGAAAATCTGAAGGATACGGCGTTACGAAGAGCTGTATCAATCCCATAGTATTTTTGGTTTCGTGAGAGTTGTTTCTTCATTGAGTATTCAAAAGGAGAGAGACTTCCGATAAGATAACTATCTTCAAGATATCCAATCCAGTTTTTCATTGAAACCGGGCTTTTCATCTGGACAGTTGAAGCCAGCGACGTAAGACTGGCTTCTCTTGTCATGTTTGTAAACAAGTATCTGCATAGCAAACGAAATGCCTTGACTTCACGAATTGCATATCTGGCGATGATATCACGAAACAGAATGTCGTCAAAAGTTCGTCGTAATATTTCCGGGTCAGGATCCTTAAGAAATTCCGGAAATCCTCCGTCTTCAATGAACTGAGAGAAAAGGCGGAGAGCAGCTGCTGATTCACTGGTAGTATGGATACCCTTTTTTTCCCAGGTAAAATGATGAAAGGAACAATATTCATCAAATCCAAAGGGGTATAATTCTACTCTTACATATCTCCCGGTCAGATGGGTTCCAAGTTCTTTACTCAACATCTGTGCATTTGATCCGGTCAGAAAAATTTTATACCCTTCATCATGCATCCTTCGAACAACCTGTTCCCATCCGGGGATATTTTGGATTTCATCTAAAAATGCCGTTCTTACCCCGGGAAATAATTCCTCCCAAATAAGGAGGAGAGACCCTAAGTCTTCAGTTGTGGCTCCGATTAACCGGTCATCATCAGCATTCAGGTATAAAAAAGATGGAAATCCAAGTGATAATTGTTTTAAGAAGGTAGATTTCCCTGATCTGCGAACTCCGGATATGACTACAATTCTGTCTCTCATGCGGTACTGTTCAGGATCAATTCTCCTGGGTATGCCTGGATCCTGATTATGAAACCGCTGATGTTGATCTCCAATGACCTCTTTTAGGATATGATAGGCGATCATATATTACCAATATACCAAATTGTATTATTTGTTTATTAGTAATAATAGTTTATGGTAAGACCTCATAGAGTCGATTACATGAAATTACTCTATGAGCCTTTTTCGTAGTATAAACTGATGTTCGAGGAATACATGAAGAACTATCACCAGAAAAACCTCCTTATACCTACTGCTTTTATCGGTCCTGCTGGCATAGAAGGGAATGAATCAATACGAGCGGTATTTGAACCTTTTTCTTTGTTGTATGTAGATGATCAGTGAATTTTTTTTATCATTTAGTCGCACCGCAGGAAGTCCTGAATCAGGCACGAAGATATGCAAAAGGTATCCCTGATTCTGTTGCTCATGCTCCTTTGATGAATACCGGTTCCCTTTTTCTACTCTTCAAACGGAACGAAAACTGGTTCATCGATGTCTGCGAACAGAACCGGTCCCATGAGATCAAATGATTTCATACCCCACAAGCTCTCCAGGAATGAATCTCTTTAGATTTTAATGCAGTTTGCCAGAAATTCCTGAACACACACAATACCCATAAACGACTCAGACTATATCGGATTCAGGCAAATCATGCGGTTTAAAATGCCATTGCTGACCGGATGCAGAAGATGCTGGTTGCCATGGCAACCGGGACCGGGAAGACATTCATGATGGAAACCTGGTGTATTGTCTGATGGAGTCAGGGGTTACGAAACGGATTCTCTTTTTCGTATACTGGAGGGCTCTTGCCCCTCAGGCAATCCGGGCGTTTGCATCGTTCAAACCTGAACCGCTTCAAAACTTTAACAGGATTATCTCTTCAAAATCCTATCCCAGCCGGTAATGAACGGTCCACTGGGTATAGCGGATGAACTGAACATGCCGGAACACCCTGAGCCAGAAGAAGCTTCCCATGTATGAGTCAAGGTCCGACCAGTCGTCAAGGAACCGGATCCTGGCATCCCACTCCTCCATCTCCCGTAAATGGGCAAGACTGGAATGGTAGGTGACATCGAATCCGAAGTGGAGTTCCCTTTGTAGCCCTAAAGGACGAAATCATGGGAAAGGAGATCAAAAACCCGTACCGGTTACCGGGAAGTATCATCTTCCAGCGATCCGATATCCTATCTTTGCGATGACAGATGTCTTTGTACAGTCCTGGCAAAGATGACATAAAGAAATTCAGGTATCGCAGTCTCATCCTCTCGGACTGTTCTGGTTTTATTTTGTCCGAGGCTGGAACAAACGTACCGGGCAACGCCCGCTGTCCCGATCAGGAGGTACATTCCCGAGGACCTTACATTCTCCAGTGTCAGTAGTTTTTGCGGTATAGTTAATGCAGTCTTTACAGGATGGCATGGTAACTTCCTTTTACTTCTTGGTTTCAGCTTATCCCTTGTTGAAAGTTATCCTGTTATTATCATGAGAGGGTTTAAAATATTCGGAATAAAGGGAGGTAACTCGTGGAGGAATGAACTCTTCCGAAAAAAGATGCTGATTACACGAATTCTCCAATATCTGATGTTCAGATTCCACATGGTACGGCCGGAGTTATCTGTTGAATACTGTGTGTTACTCCCCATAGAGTATTTTGTGGAGTGGTGAGTTTTTCATCAATTCTCTCTTCTTGCAGGCAGAAATATCATGAAATTCAATTTTATGAGAGTTTATCAGTAATAGAGGAGAATCTCACCAGAACTAGGAGCCGGTCAGTTCTTTCCCCCCTAATTACCACATCTCTCCCCTATTTCCTCCCGGCACCGGATCCCTTCATCATGGTTCTGACAAAAAGATGTACCGATGGATTTCTTCGATACTCTCTGCAAGAGACGATCGGTCAGGAAATATCTTCCCGACCCAGTCCCGCCTGCTGATATCACCAGGATTCTCCAGGCAGCCAATATGGCCCCGTCTGCGATGAACCACAAACCCTGGGAGTTTCTCGTGGTCACCGGTGATCTAATCAGGGAGCTAGGTGTAAGTTTTGAACGAGTTGTTGACCGGATTCAAAAAACCCGGGGAGAAGAACTCCCAGCTGAAGTTGTCACCTTTGCCCGGACCTATGGCGGTGCTCCGGTGGCGATTGTGGTTCTCTGCACCATAAGTGACCTCCCGAACTTTCAGCGGGCTTACCTGGAGAGTGCCAGTGCAGCGATGGAAAACCTTCTGCTTGCAGCAACCGCTCTTGGCCTTGGAACCTGCTGGATGGGCGGACCACTGGAAGATGAGCCTTTTCTCCGGAAGATTCTGGAGATCCCTGAGAACCTCACCCTGGTTGCCATCACCCCGCTCGGATATCCACAAGAGATGCCGGGACCCCATTCGGTCTTCGATCCAGACCTGGAGAAGAAGATCCGCTGGATCTCATGACCTGAACTGGGTACTAATGAGGAGAAGGGTATGATTGTTATGGGTATAGTTTGGATGGATTCAGCCGGAAAGGAAGGTGAACCTCTCCTGTATATGGGACAGGGATTTCCATTGCAGGTATTCTCATGGTGATCACGGGAAGCTGATACCCCGGTACCCATCACTTCGGTGATCGTAGCATTGCCGGCAATTTCCCCGAATTGATCTCCTGAATCACTTTTTCAATGGTTTTTTTCCGGTCTGATTACCAAAGATGGAATTGTTCCTCTGATATCAGTGTAACAGGCTCAAGGTTTCCATATTATGAATATTGTTGTTATACTGGTATGGTCCATAAGGATTGTATTTTCCTGGCTGTCAAATCTTTCTCACACACCCACATTTCCGTGCCGTATCAGCAACCGCTCCTGCAACCGCCTGTGCCACTCCCCGGTCCAGTGGATCTGGAAGTATACGGTCTGGTTTTGGATCTTTTACATATTTTGCGATGGCATATGCAGCAGCAACCTTCATCTCTTCGGTTATCTTTGTTGCACCGGCATCAAGGGCTCCCCGGAAGATTCCTGGAAATACCAGGACATTGTTTACCTGGTTAGGATAGTCTGAACGTCCGGTTCCAATGATGGCAGCACCCCCTGCCTTTGCTTCGTCCGGTACTATCTCCGGAGTCGGGTTTGCAAGGGCCAGCACAATCGGATCCGTGTTCATGGTCCGGATCATCTCTGCGGTAACCAGGTTTGCATCAGAAACCCCGACAAACACGTCAGCCCCGATAAGGGCATCGGCAAGAGTCCCTTTCCGCAGATTCAGGTTTGTTTCATCTCCGAGGAGGTACTTATAGATATTGTGGTATAATCCCGGCCTTCCCCGGTAAATAATGCCCGTGCGGTCACATACAATCAATTCTTTTACTGCATGGCATTCTTCTCCCTCATAGCCGATACACTTGAGTAGCCTGCATATAGCATATCCTGCAGCCCCGGCACCAGACACGACCACTGTGAGATCTCTGTACCGTTTACCAGTCACCCGGCAGGCATTGAGAAGAGCTGCCATAACGGCGATAGCGGCACCATGCTGGTCATCATGCATTACAGGAATGCCTAAATCCTGGAGTTCTTCTTCAATCTCAAAACAGCGGGGGGCAGAGATGTCTTCAAGGTTTATTCCCCCGAAAACCGGGGCAATACTCCTGATATGACCAATGAGGTCTTCATGATCCCCTTTGATACAGATGGGAAAAGCATCAATATCGGCGAATTCCTTGAAGAGAATTGCCTTTCCTTCCATAACCGGGATAGCAGCATATGGTCCGATATTTCCAAGTCCTAATACGGCAGTTCCGTCGGTAACGATTGCTATAGTATTGTGTTTGAGGGTACAGGTAAATGCCCGGTTTTTATCTTCTGCAATGTACCTGCAGACATGTGCTACCCCCGGGGTATAGGCAAGTGAGAGGTCTTCACGGGTTTTTACCGGAACCCTGGATTTTATTTCAAGTTTTCCCTGATGTTCCAGATGCAGAATGAGTGATTTATGTGCAATCTCCTCTCTGTCTATATCCATGAAAAATGAATCTCACCGGTTGGATATGAATGTTTGCTCATATAAAAGGGAGGAAATTATCTGTTAGAGTAGCATGAAACCCGGGATAATCCCGGGAAGGAGGATTGTAAGAACGCTTTGAGTTCGGAGTGGTTCTTCAGGCACATAACATGCCGGTAGTTCTCCTGCCATCGATGATGGCGGTGTGATAAGTAATACTACTCTGCAGGGGTTATATAATTAACGTATGGCATATCGACATCTGTTAAACGTGCCTATAAATCATATACTATGGACAATGTGATGAAAAACAGAAATCAAATAAAAACGTGCAAAAAAGTTATGCAGGGACAAATTTTGTCCCGTAATGGATTGCGCCGCTGGATCCTTCCTCTCCTAGTTTCCTAAAGACCCTCTTAACCGGCATTCCAATGTATACCTTATCAATCTCACAGATAATGTGGGAAGTAAGCCGTGAACCCTCATCTAGTTCAATGATGGCAAGGACATAGGGAGTCAGGAGCTTAAAGTTTCCTGAAGAACTCCGGATGATGGAGTACGTCACAACCTTTCCGGTTCCCTTGAACTGGTGTTCGACAATCTTACCGTCTCTTCTGCAGTCCGGGCAGAAAGCACGGGGCGGATAAAAATATTTCCCGCATGTAGTGCAGTGTGTTCCGATAAGGTTGTACCGGTTCTGCTGTTTTCTCCAGAATCGTGCAACTGACATCTTATGCCCTCCCGAATATATGACAGACAACCGTTGCTCCGGTACCACCCACATTATGAGTCATACCGATTTCTGTGTCAATCTGCCTGCCTTTTGCATCACCACGAAGCTGTTTTACGGTCTCATAGACCTGTTTTATTCCTGTTGCTCCAACCGGGTGACCACAGGCTTTCAGACCGCCACTCGGATTGATTGGGATCTTTCCACCGATTGCGGTCTGTCCTTCTTCGGTCAGTCTGCCTGCCTCACCTTTCTTACAAAAGCCAAGATCTTCGATGGCACATATCTCGGCAATCGTGAAACAGTCATGGACCTCGACAAAACCGATATCTTTCCGTTCAACACCTGCCATCTTAAATGCACGGTTTCCTGCTGCAACCGTTGCATCAATCGTGGAAATATCCTTTCGGTCATGGAGAGCGATGGTGCTTGATGCCTGTCCTGCTCCGAGAACTTTGATAGGAGTATCGGTAAATTCCCGTGCACGGTCAAGGGGTGCCAGGATAACTGCTGCTGCCCCGTCAGTAACCGGTGAACAGTCAAACAAGCGGAGAGGATCTGCTACCAGGGTGGAGTTTAAAACCGTGTCAAGGGTAATCGGTTTTTGAAACTGTGCATTCGGATTCTTTGCACCGTTTTCATGGTTTTTTACGGCAACCTGGGCAAGTTGTTCCCGGGTAAGACCGTACCGGTGCATGTAATCGGTAGCAATCATAGCATAAAGGCCAGGGAACGTAACTCCTGCAATTCCCTCCCACTCACGGTCAGCAGCTGCTGCAAGAACATCTGTCGTTACCTCGGTTCCAACATCGGTCATCTTCTCAACACCTGCTGCAACCACGATATCTGACATCCCCGATGCAACAGCGGTATATGCTTGTTTAAAAGAAAGCCCTCCTGATGCACAGGCGGCTTCAACACGGGTAGCCGGGATATTGTTGGTTGCAAGTCCGGCATAGTCGGCGATAAGGGCACCAATATGCTCCTGCTCTACGAATCGTCCGGCACTCATGTTTCCGACAAAGATCTCATCAATCTGCTCACCGGAGATGTTGGCATCCTCAAGGGCAAGGGCTCCTGCTTCAACAAAGAGGTTTCTAAATGAACTCTCCCATTTTTCTCCGAATTTAGTACAGCCCACGCCAATTACTGCAACTTCTCTCATTCCATCATCACCACTTTGCCTTTGTGTTTGGCATAAACTGCATAGTCCACCAGTTTCTTGTCTGCAAGGAGGGCGGATACTGTCGGTGCTGCATCACGGTTAAAGAGATCAGAGTTTATTACGTCAGTAACGGTAATGTCAAATGAATCACTTCCTGAACCTGATCCATAACTGGTCATAAAGATTCGGTCACCTGGTTTTGCATTGTCCAAAACAGCAGAAAGACCGACCATCGAGGCACCTGAATACGTGTTTCCAAGGTAGGTTACTGCAAGACCCGGCTTAATCTGGTCCATGGAAAACCCGAGCATGGATGCTGCCTGAACCGGGAATTTTCCGTTAGGCTGGTGGAATACCGCATACGTATAGTCAGATGGTTTTGTTCCCATCTTTTCAAGCATTAGTTTTGAAGCTCCGACAACATGCTTGAAATATGCAGGTTCTCCGGTAAACCGTCCACCGTGTCTTGGATATGGTTTGTTTTCACGTCTCCAGAAGTCAGGGGTATCAGTTGTGAATGAACAGGTATGATTAATTTCTGCAATCGGGTCTTTGTTCCCGATAATCATCGCTGCTCCACCGGCTGCTGCGGTATATTCAAGAGCATCGCCTGGTTCTCCCTGGGCAACATCAGCACCGATTGCGACAGAGTATGTAACCATGCCTGATTTTACCAGTCCCATAGAGGTCTGAATCGCTGCAGTTCCTGCCTTGCAGGCAAATTCGTAGTCTGCTGCGGTCATTACCGGAGTAGCCCCGATAGCTTCACCAACGGTTACTGCGGTAGGTTTCACCGCGTAAGGATGAGACTCTGAACCAACGTAAACGGCACCAATCTCCACAGGATCTACTTTTCTTCTGGCCATTGCAGCCCGTGCAGCCTCAACAGAGATGGTGATCGTGTCTTCATCCATGTCTGGCAGTGCTTTTTCATACACGCCAAGTCCCCTTGATATTTCAGTGCCATTAGCACCCCATACCCGGGCTATCTCTTCTACTTTTATACGGTAGCGTGGAATATATGCACCGTACGAGATGATTCCTACCATTTTTCTTCCCTCAGTCTCTCCACGATATCTTCAATCCCCTGTTTCGTACACATCAGGGTAATGTTATCCTTATCTGCCATTTTTGGCACAATTGGATGAACATTACAGGATTCAATACCATGAAGCACTACGCACCGGGGCTTGAAGGGAGTAACCCGGATAGCCACCATAGGTGACTTTCCGTTAGAAACTCCGGTGAAAATGAGCGCCCGCTCAGTGCTCCATCCGTATATCCGGTTAAATTCGCTTGCGGTAAGGTTCATAATTGCCTTGAGGCTGTCAATTACCGTATACCCGTAAATGCTCAGATTTACCTGGCCGGATATAACCTCGGCACTGATAACATCTGCGAATGTTGACAGTACAATGGGATTTTTGTAATCATGGAGGTCATAGATGACTCCGTCTCCCATCTCGGTAAAAAGCAGGGATGCATATTTATGGATATATCTCCCGCCTTTTCCCTCATCAATGGCAAGAATACTATCAACAATCCGGCCGATTATCGCAGTGCCCGGACTTTTTCTCCTTCCGCTCTCGTAGTCACTGATGACCGATGGCGAAACACCCAGAAATTCGGAGAGCTGACCCTGGGAAATGTCAAAACTCAGTCGCCATTTTTTCAGGGTTTTTCCCGGAGAATCAGAAAGTGTTATCTCCCCCGCCATCTTCTCTGCGAGCCGATGACGAAGTCCCGATTCCATGTTAGTACACTAGGATCCAGGGGAGTTATATAATTAACGAAGACTCAATCGACAAAGAGCGAAACAGGATCTGGTTACAATTTCTTTTCTTCTTGAACTCTCCTGGCTAAACAGGCTTTTTGCTTTTCGAGTACTTGTTTTGCCTCTTCCTCGGTGACACCGGGATCGCGGAACCTGAAATACCGCTCACAGGGCATTTCATCACATTGTCCACAATGCACCAGGTGTTTCTTGTTAACACAGCAGTCATAGACCGGGCAGCATTCAATGTCAACGTATTCATTCCAGAATATCGTCCCTTCTGATTCATCACATCCCTGGCAGTCTTGTTCATAGTGATCGCATTCATCGCAGTACATTCCACATACTGTGGGAATCAATCCTGACATAGATAGGTCTGGTATGGCTGTGAATAAATCTCTTTACATAGTTGGTGAAACGGTGGAATTTAAGTGTTTTTATAAAAAAGAACTGATATTTCCTGAAATCATGGTCCAAAATTTTATGTTTTAGTACACCTATAGAAGATTTGTCTGTTACTCAGACAAGAGGAGATGTATATGGCAATCATCAAACGTGATCCGTTCAACATGTTCAGGGGTGAACTGGATAATATGTTTGCCGAGATGGAAAACAGGTTTCAGTCACTCCTCCCTACATACCCTGCATATTCTCAGGGAGGACGTGAACTGGCCCCGGTCTTTTCAGGTGGCTTTACCATTGATGTAAAACAGGAAGATGATATGGTAGTTGCCAAGGCCGATCTTCCCGGATGCAGCAAGGAGAATGTCAAAATCCGTCTTGTAAGGCCAAACCTTCTTCAGATCTCCTGCGAACGGACTGATGAGAAAGAACAGGAAGAAAAAGACTTTTTTATCAGGGAACGATTCTTTGGTTCAGTCAGCCGGAGTGTTCCTCTTCCAGTTGAAGTAACGGAGGAAAACGCCAGTGCAACCTTTGAAAATGGAGTTCTGGAGGTAAAATTTAAAAAATCTGGTAAGGAGTCAGGAGGTGACATCCCTATCAGTTAATTCTCTTTTTTAATCCGAAAGAATCATAGTAAACGTGTATATCGGCTGGATGGAGACTGCTACATCTTCTGTGGTCATATCCAGGACATGGCCGCCTGCATCCCGGGCATCGGTGATAAAATGGGTATGGAATCCTGCATAATTGACTCCCTGCATCCACTCCGGGAACCAGAACCCGCTAACGGTCCCGGAGATGTTGTGCAGGTGAAATACTGACTGGTCTTCGACAACTTCACTGAGCGGTGGATAGGGCTCTTCCTGGTGTGGAACACTCCTGACCGTGATATTCGGGAAAATTCCGTCAATTCTGAACGCATATATGACATTTTCATCCGGGAATGAATCATGGATGTTTGAAAGCAGGGAATCTTCATTCATGGTTTCATTGAGATTGATGACATATTCCGGGTCAAATGTGATGGTATTTGCAAAACATATTCCGGTATCTCCTTCAGGCTCAAGGACCGTTCCGTCATGTTTAATCTGATACACATCCCCGTCAATCTGGGTCAGTTCTCCGTCAAGGTCTTCAAATCCCCCGACTCCGAAGGTTCCATAATTTTTCATGTCATCAACAGTGATAACCTCTGAATAGTTACCGGATTCTACCATGGCATAGGTGGATGCCTGGTACATAACCGGTGGTTCAGAAATAATATCCGAAAAAACCGGAGTTATCAAAAGGGTAATGATCGATAGAAATAGCAAAAATGTTTGTTGAATCGAACAACTATGATTCTTTTTCATATAGTAGATTATCGTGTAGATAGGTATATTCTTTTCAAAAAGGTATGAACTTTATATGTGTAGTTTTATCATAAAAAATCCTTAAGGGATGGGATCTGGACATAAGTGTATGGCAAAGTAATCCAGTTCTCCAATTGTTCCACCGAAATGTCCAAATCCCCTTTGGTTAAGTGCTACAATGTATTCATTATCGGGAGTCGTTCCATGCGGTCTATTCCACTCCTGAAGTAACATATGATTCTCATCCGGGTCAATTGTAAGACGCCATTGACGATTTAAATTATTTAAAAAGTGAATAGTTTCTTCTGAAATTATATCACTCAGTCCCCATACATACCAGTTATTTTTATCCCCAATAATCTGATCAGTTGCTGTGCTATAGCCTAATTTACCCTCTGATGCCGCGGTTAAAATACCATTTGTAGTAGTAATCCAGTAATCGATTGAATGCGAAGGATCTGCGACATAATCAGCATACTGACGTAAAGTCCAATTTTGATAGTCATATCGTTTTGCAACTTCAGAGTGCAGATTCTCAACAACAGTCAAGTTTTGTTTTACTTGTGTCATTACCGATTTATTCTGGATGATTGTTTTTCCATCAAATAATGTTAAACCCACATTGCTTTTACTCATCAACATGTTTACTGACTGATTTTTGTTCTCAAGTTTATTGAGATTTTTTACGCTTTTTTCAGTTATCGCTGCAGAAGAAGATGCAATACAACATAAGAATCCAACAATTAATACAAGGATAATCAGGTTTGAGTACCGTACTTGTTTTGCCATGTCCATTGCATTCGTTTGATCTATAATTAAGATATGCCATGCAATCACTCATAGTTAAAAAACTGGTAGAATCTTTTAAT
>Ga0209510_1000964_pt1 | contig 35441 bp, 29 predicted proteins | sample BiotimSIPDNA_FD_185749 | JGI IMG/M metagenome (GOLD analysis project Ga0209510, IMG submission 185749) | Anaerobic biogas reactor microbial communites from Washington, USA - Biogas_R1 time_0 SIP DNA (SPAdes) (version 2) | ecosystem: Engineered > Bioreactor > Anaerobic > Unclassified | place...
AAACCATACAACATCCTGAAGTTCCGCACGATGAAAGATAGTAAGGATATGGAAAAAGAAGCGTTGGTGACCGCTGCCAACGACCCACGGGTTACCAGAGTTGGTCGTTTGTTACGCAAGACTCACCTGGATGAAGTCCCTCAAATTTTTAACGTTTTGCGCGGTGAAATGAGTTTTGTGGGACCGCGTTCGGAACGTGGTGAATTAGTTAAGGTTTTCCAAGTTGAAGTGCCTTTCTACCGGGCAAGGATGCTGGTCAAGCCAGGTATCACTGGCTGGGCACAAATTCACCAAAATTACGCTGAAACTGTTGACGAAACTGCGGTTAAGTTGGAATATGACTTGTATTATATTCAACATGCCACCATTTTAATGGATATCAACATCATGCTGCGCACAGTCATGTCTGTCCTGGGGTTTAAAGGGCGGTAAGATGCACCAAACAGAAAAGACTGAGTCGGAGATGATCCCTTTGACTCCAAACCTGGAGTATGCACATTTACTTCAACAACCTGAATGGGCGCAACTGAAGAGCTTCTTTGGCTGGGAGAGTTTCACAGCCCAGAGTGAAAACGCGTTTGCCCAGGTCTTGTTTCGCAGACTACCCTTCGGATATTCAATCGCCTATCTACCCAAGGGTCCGGTCGGTTCAGACTGGAACATTCTCTGGGATCTGATCGACCATGAGTGCCGGCGTCGAAAAGCCATCTTCCTGCAGGTTGAACCAGATGCTTACCTTCCATTAACGAGCGATTTCTATGCTCAATTCGAGGGTGGGTTCAAGCCAATGGAGCAAACTATTCAACCGCGAAGGACGGTTCTGATTTCACTGGAGAATTCAGAAGACGAGTTGATGGCGTCAATGAAGCAAAAAACCCGTTATAACATTCGGCTGGCTTCAAAAAAAGGCGTGACAGTATCATCATCTACTGACGTTATTGACTTTTACAAAATGATGCAGACTACAGGTAATCGTGACGATTTTGCGATTCACAGCCTGGATTATTACCAAAAAGCATATGATCTTTTCGCACCGATGGGTAAATGTGTTTTGCTTTCTGCCAACCTCGGAGATAAACCCCTTGCATACCTGATGCTTCTTCTTTCCGGAAGACGTGCCTGGTATTTTTATGGTGCTTCTGACAATCAACACCGCAACCTGATGCCAACCTACTTACTGCAATGGGAAGCCATGCTCTGGGCAAAAGCTCATGGAGCATTGGAATATGACCTCTGGGGCATTCCTGATGCTGACGAAGATACGCTTGAAGCTCAGTTCACCGAACGTTCTGACGGGCTTTGGGGAGTATATCGCTTCAAACGAGGCTTTGGAGGGCAGATTGTTCGGAGCAGCCCTGCTTTTGTTAAGGTCTATAAGCCCCTTCTTTATAAAGCTTATGAAGAATTTCGAGCCGGAAGGATGACAGACTAAGTATGTTTCAACTACATCCTCAAACCAGCCAGGAATGGGACAAGCTTTTATTGAAATTCCCGGATGCGCATATTCTACAAACCTGCGAATGGGCTGAAGCTAAAAAGCAAAACGGGTGGAACCCGTTACTTTTTGCCTGGAACAATTCCGAAAATGATTTGGACGCACTCGCTTTAATCCTTCGCCGCCAGATCAGCTTTCTTGGAATGAACTTTTCTATACTTTACTGTCCGAAAGGTCCGGTGTTTGATTACAACAATCTGTCAATTGCGAAACAAATCTTTGATGACCTTGAGGATTATTGCCGAAAAAGCAATGCTATTTTCCTAAAATCTGATCCTGATATTCTGCTTGGCTTGGGTATTCCAGGAGATGAGGACGAAGTCCCTAATCCTACCGGGATTTGTTTCGTGGAAATGCTCGAAAAACGAGATTGGAAATTTTCACAAGACCAGATCCAATTTCGAAATACAGTTCTGATTGACATCAGGCAAAATGAAGAAGCGCTTTTGGCTGCCATGAAGCAAAAAACTCGCTATAACATTCGTCTGGCAGCTCGAAAAGGCGTAAAAATCCGCAAGGGCGGCACCAACGACCTGTCTCTGCTCTACCAGATGTATGCTGAAACAGCTGTCCGTGACAACTTTGTTATTCGCCATGAAGATTATTACCTGACTACCTGGCAGAATTTTCTGGATGCTGATATGGCGAAAATCCTCTTTGCCGAGGTGGATGAACAACCTGTCGCTGCCCTGATTTTGTTCCATTTCAACGGCATTGCCCGGTATATGTTTGGTATGTCCACTGAACATTATCGCGAATTGATGCCAAATCACCTGCTTCAATGGGAAGCTATACGTCTGTCGAAGCAGTTGGGCTGTCATACGTACGACATGTGGGGCGCTCCGGATGCTTTCGACGATTCAGACCCCATGTGGGGTGTTTTCCGCTTTAAACAGGGGTTTAATGGTCTCACTGTTCGGCATATTGGTGCCTGGGATTTTAGCCCCCGTCCTATTCTGTATAAAATTTACACCCAGATTCTGCCCAGATTGCTCAATATCTTGCGACGGAGAGGGATAGCAGAAAATCGAAGGGCAACCCAAAATGATTGAGCGACTACCCCTGGCACATCTCCCCACTCCAATCGAAGAACTGAATGCACTTTCAGACCTGTTAGCAGGACCAAGGATATTCATCAAGCGAGACGATCTGACAGGTTTGGGCATGGGTGGTAATAAAACCCGTAAATTGGAATACCTGTTAAGTGATGCGGTCTCGAAGGGCTGCAAAACGTTAATTACTACTGGAGCCATTCAATCCAATCACTGTCGCCAGGTCGCTGCTGCGGCTGCAAAGCTTGGTTTGAGCTGTATCCTGGTACTTGCCGGCGAAGAACCTGACCGCTATCAAGGCAATCTTATTCTTGATATGTTAAGTGGTGCTGAAATTGTGTTCACTGAAAAAAACAAACGCGACCAGACCCTGGCAGAGGTGTTTGAAAAAGCCAGCACAGAAGGCAAGAGTCCTTATCTAATTCCATATGGTGGTTCGAATGCTATTGGCGCGCTTGGTTACTATTATGCAATGAGGGAACTGTTGCAGCAGGGGTTGGACCCCGACTGGGTCGTTTTTGCGTCGTCTTCCGGAGGCACCCAGGCTGGTTTGGTTATCGGCGCCAGGCAGTATGGTTATTCAGGCAAGCTGCTGGGTATCAGTATCGAACACTCTTCCTCGGTCTTTTCGGATCAAATCGCCCAGGTAGCAAACCAGGCAGCAGAATTACTTCAGTGTGACTGCTCGGTCACACCTGACGACATATTGATTAATGATCAATATTGTTTAGCCGGTTACGGAGTAATCACGGCAGCTGAGATTGAAGCTATCAGCTTTTTCGCCCGGCATGGTGGAATTCTTCTCGACCCAGTCTATACCGGTCGGGCAGCAGCAGGTCTGCTTGACCTGATCCGAAATGGTTATTTCAAACCTTCAGACAAAATTCTTTTTTGGCATACCGGCGGCACCCCTGCTCTTTTTGCAGAGCCCTATTCCACTGTTTTAGTCTAATAATCACATGGCAGTACTTTGAAAACAAACTCATACCATTCCATATGTCTGGATCATAAAACAAAAAAGTGCCCTGTCAGGCACTTTTTCTGTCAGTTAAATTAAAGTCTATTTGGTTCCGTTGTTTAGATTTCTTCGCATGGTAAAGCGGAGAACTTCACGATTGATTTGCTTTAACTTCTCCACCAGTTCAGGCTGTTGTTCTTGTTCTTCGATTTGAGATATCAGCCCTGCCAATGTTTGGTTGAATTCGTCATTAATTGCATCACCGGCTTCTTCGAGGATCTTCAGCCGTTCTTCCTCGCTTTCCGTTTGTAAAAGCATTTCGACGATCTGGACAGCCGCTCCACCGCTGCTGGCAGCCCGAAGGACAGCAACAATTTGCACCAGCTTGGTTAGCTTTTCTGTGTCGTTTTGTTCTTGCGCCTTGCTTGCTGCCTGGTTGATTACCTCGGTGAATGCCTGGTTAACCAAAGGCAGGGCTTCCTGAGTCGCCTGTTCGATATCGTCTGCAGCTAAAAGTTCTTCAAGCAAACTCTCTGCTTCGGCAACTTGTGCCTGAAGTGCGGTATCGATCGCATCAACGATTGTCAACAGCTTTTCGCGCAACGTTTCCAGGCTTTTCTTCTCGTCACCTTGCTTCGTCTCCAACAGATCGGTCAGGTTTTGGAAAAATGAATAATCCAGCCCACTTCGAGCCATCGATGCAATCGTGGTCAGACGGATTTCTTTGTCTGCATTTTTAATTAATAGCTCCAATAAACTTTCGCGGGTGATTCCGTCCTTACTCAGTTCCTGCAGTTCAGCCATCGCTGACCGGGTTTCTGCAGCTTCCAGTGCTGCTGCTTTTCCAAGTGTCGAGTTTTCAAGCAGGGCTTGATGCAGGTGTGAAAGTGCCTGTACTGATTGCTGGTCACCAGCAGATGCTGATGCCTGCGCAAGACGTGAGAGCAGGATAAACAGTTCTTCATCGATCTTTTCGTCGTTTTGTTTGATTTGTTCCGGGAGCGATTCGGGGCTCAGATTAACCAGCTGCTGTAACAATTGCAGTTTTTCCTGTTGGGCTTTCATCATTTCAGGGGTAATTCCATCTGCTTCGAGGATTGTTTCAAGCAGTCTCTGTCGCGTCAGCATGGTCTGGGGCTTAAAAAGGTAAGCTTTGCGCTTTTCTGGAGGAAGGTCATCCATCACCTTTTTGATCAGGGGACCAATCGTCTTCTCTTGTTCTGTGACTGGGGTATGAAGTTCCGGTGGAAAATAAGTCAACAGCAGCTCCTTTTCAGGATCGTGATAGACGATCGGAGCAGGGTAGACACCCTGATAACGACAGTGGGGGCATTCGAAAGCATTAGCGCTTCCAGAAAGCAAGTTTTCTTTCGCCCGTGGGTCATTATAAAGATTGAATAGTCGTATCAGGTCTATCAGAACTGGTTGTCGGCAATTGGGGCAAGGGACACTGGTTTTAGCCATAGATATACTCATTCCTTTTATGTATTGTTGGAGCGATTATAACATCGTGCTTTTTCGTTTTTATTGGATGTATGTTAATAATTTTTGTTTATATGTTCCCTTCAAAGGTCAGGTTTAAATCTGACCTATTTTATCGTCACTTCCGATACGGTCAATTTTGGATTGTGAGTTGACGGAAAAGCCTACTTTCCCTACAATTGAACATACGACTTAAGAAAGGAATACTTCAATGAAGGTACTCACCCACAAGCAGGAGCTTTGTACTGGCTGCCTGAAATGTGAAGTGGCGTGTTCGCAAGCTTACTTCAAAACCAACGATCCCCATTACTCTGCTATTCGCATAATTGACAATAACAATACCTTCCGTGCACGAAAATGCACCCAATGTGGTGAATGCATTGATATGTGCACTGCACACGCCATATATCGCGACCGCAACGGCGTCGTTCGTATCGACAAGAAAAAATGCGTCGGTTGCCTTGGTTGTGTGGGTTTCTGTTCTGAGTTAGTCATGTTTTATGCAGATGATCTGGAAGTGCCCTTCAAGTGCATTGCCTGCAACATTTGCGTAAAGGCATGCCCCGAAGGCGCGCTTGAGGTCCTGGTCAGCCAGGTAAAGGAGAATTAATGGGAGCTATCCTTAAAGATTACAGCTATACCCCCGCAAAAATTGAACGTGGTTATTCCGGCAAGTCGCTCTATATCAATGTATCTGATTTTCGCATCGAAGAAAAAGAAGTAACCGGGTTTATGAAAGAAAAGTTCACCGGCGGTAAAGGTTTTGACCTTTGGTATCTGTGGAACGCAGTTACCCCGGAAACCCGTTGGAACTCACCTGAAAACGAAATTGTGATGAGTGTCGGTCCATTGGGTGGCATCACCCAATATTCGGGTACCGGTAAAACACTGATCGCTTCCATTTCACCTCTCACTGATATACCGATCGATAGTAATGCCGGCGGTTATTTTGGGCCTTTGCTAAAATTTTCTGGTTGGGATGCATTTGAACTACAAGGCAAGGCTGATAAAGATATCCTGATTTTCATTGATGGTAATAATGGTCGCATCCAAATCGAAGAAGCCGAAGAATATCCCGAAGACACCCACCTGCTGGCAGAAGAGCTCACCCGTAAATATGCAGTTAACGATGATGATATGGTTAACATTTCGGTTGTTTGTTCCGGCAGTGCTGCAAAAACGGGCTACATGGGTTTGCTCAATTTTTCTTTCTACGATCCTCGCCGAAAAACCTGTCGTTTCAAACAGGCGGCCCGAGGTGGTCTGGGAACAATTCTACGTGATAAAAAAGTTAAAGCCCTGGTTGTTAAATATAAGGGCATAACTCCCAATCTGAATAATGCCGCTGATATCTCGACCATCAACAAAGTGGGTGTTAAATATCACAAAGAAATGCATGACCTTGACAGCAAACAGAACAAAATGCGCCAGATTGGCACCGCCAACACCGTCATGATTATGAGTCAATACGATTTATTACCTACGCGCAATTTTCAAACTGGCGGCGACCCTGAAACAGTCAAAATCTCTCCAGAAGTCTTTATCAATGAATGGCTCACCCAGGGTTTGCACGACGGCTGCTGGTATGGCTGCACGATGTCTTGTGCAAAATGTGCTGACCACTTCTTGCTTACAACAGGTCCCTATGCTGGTGAGCGCGTGACGGTTGATGGTCCGGAATATGAATGTGTTGCCGGGTTGGGCGCTAATTTGGGCATCTTTGACCCACAAGCTATCCTTGAAGAGAATTTCTATTGCGACACCTATGGAATCGACCTGATTTCCTTTGCTACCTGCACAGCATTTATTATGGAATGTTACCAGCGGGGGCAAATCACCCAGGAACAAATGGGTGGTCTTGACCTGAAATTTGGGAATAAAGACGCCGTGCTCGAACTGCTGCACCAGATGGCTCGTGGAGAAGGTTTCGGAAAGCTTGCTGGCCTGGGGATTCGCAAACTAAAGAAAATTTTCGTTGAAGAATTTGGTGCCAACCCTGACCTGCTGGAAGATATCGGTATGGAGGTTAAGGGGCTCGAATATTCAGAATATGCCCACAAGGAAAGCCTTGCCCAACAGGGCGGTTTTGCGATGGCGACAAAGGGTCCCCAACATGATGAAGCCTGGCTGATTTTCATGGATATGGTCAATAAACAAATTCCAACCTTTGAAGACAAAGCCAACGCGCTGTATTATTTCCCGATGTTCCGAACCTGGTTTGGCTTGGTGGGTTTGTGTAAACTGCCCTGGAACGACATTGTGCCAGCAGACAATCACAAAACTTCAGAACCGGCGAAAGTGCCCGAACACGTGCAGAATTACGTCGATATCTTCAATGCTGTCACCGGGCAAAGTATTGATAAAGATGAGCTAATCCTGCAGTCTGAGCGGGTCTACCAATTCCAGCGTGTGTTTAGCGTGCGCATGGGCAAAGGTGAACGAAAAGACGATTATGCCCCTTACCGATCGCTTGGCCCGGTTTCGCGGGAAGAATATCTCTCGAGGCAAGAGTTATACGACAAGCAGTTGCGCGAATTGCAGGGATTGGACCCCGAAACCATGAATTTAGATGAGAAAATTGCCAAGCTCCGCGCTTACCGCGAAGACCAGTATGAGCAACTGATGGATGCTGTCTACCGACGCAGAGGCTGGACGATGAACGGCATCCCGACCCCGGAACGATTGAAGGAAATTGGGATGGATTTGCCTGAATTGTTAGAAGTGGTTGAGCCAAAGCTGTGATTAAGGTCAACACCGAAGATCACCCCTGGTATTCCGGCATGACGGTGAGAAACCTGCTCGACGAAAAAGTGTATACCTTCAGGCACATCATTGTCCGTGTAAATGGCGAATATGTGCCTGAAGAGGGTTTTGATGAGTTTGCCATCCAGGATGGTGACGATGTGATTGTCTTACACCTGATGGCAGGTGGATAATGACGCTGGAACGATACCTTCGCAACCAAGATGCCATTAGCGATGCCGAACAGGAAATTTTGGCTCAAAAATGTGTTTTGGTGGTTGGCTGTGGAGGGTTAGGCGGTTATGTCATCGAATGTCTCGCACGCATCGGGGTGGGGCATATGCGCGTTGTAGATAATGACGTTTTCGACGAAAGCAACCTCAACCGACAGCTGTTGAGTTCATCCATGAACCTCGGCAGACCCAAAACCCTGGCTGCCAGGCAGCGCGCAATGGCGATAAACCCCCTGGTTGAGATAGAGGCATATCAAACCAACTTCACGGCTGAGAATGCCCCGGAATTGGTCGCTGGTTGTGACATAGCAATAGATGCCCTGGATAACATACCTTCCCGTCTGCTATTGCAGCAAGCAGCTAAAACAGCTGGTATTCCATTAGTTCACGGTGCAGTTGCCGGTTGGATGGGACGGGTATCCGTGATTCAACCCGGGGATGATCTGTTCAGTCAGCTCTACCCTGCTCAAACTGAGATACAAGGTGAAGAGATGGAAAGAGGCGCTTTATCTTTCACCGTTTCACTTACAGCCTCATTCCAGGCAGCTGAGACAGTAAAACTCCTCTTGGGTAAACCTTCGCTCACCGGCGAATTGCTTGAAATCGACATACTCCATTCCATAGTGAAGAAAATAAAAATCACATAACTGGTTTTCAACTTTTGGTTAAAATCATATCCATTTAACGCCGCTCTGATTAATTGGTTTGTATATATTTGCAGATGGCTCTCTGGTTTCATCGGATAAAATCAAGGGACCTTAATTCAGGAGCTTAGATGAAATGACCTTCAAACTTACTTATGGTACGATGTATAACCCCCCGCAGGAGTTACACAACAATTTCGACAAAGCCCTCGCAGAATTGAAGTCGAATCCGGGCAAAGAGTTTCCGATGTATATCAACGGAGAAAATCGCTACGCCCAGGAAAAGCACAAAGCTTTCTCTCCAATTAACACTTCCTGGCACCTGGCTACCTTCCAAAAAGGTACAGTTAAAGATGCTGAAGACGCTGTAGCAGCTGCAAAAGCTGCTTTTTCTGCCTGGAAGGCAACCCCCTGGCAGGAAAGGGTAGCCATTGTGCGTAAGTTCGCCCACAGAATCGAAGAACGCCTCTATGAAATCAGCGCGGCGGTAGCGCTGGAAGTTGGTAAGAATCGCATGGAAGCCCTGGGTGAAGTTCAGGAGGCGGCTGACCTGATCCTTTATGGGGCACAATTGATGGAAGATAAGCAGGGTTTTATAGTCGAGATGGCTGACGATCCAATCGAAGGTTTTGTGTCAAAAAACCGATCTGTTCTCAAACCATATGGTGTCTGGTTGGTCATTTCTCCTTTTAACTTTCCAACTGCGCTGGCAGCCGGACCAGTCGGCAATGCACTGGTTGCAGGTAACACCGTTGTTTTAAAACCAGCTACCGAAACAAGCTGGGGCGCATCTTTGATGGTGGAATGTGCAAAAGAAGCAGGACTGCCTAACGGAGTGCTCAACCTCGTCACCGGACCTGGTTCCACCGTTGGAAACGCCCTCACTGACAATCCGGACGTCGACGGAGTTACCTTTACCGGTTCAATGACAGTGGGAATGGAAACATATCGTAAATTCGCGAATCGAAAGTATCCACATCCGGTAATTCTGGAGATGGGTGGTAAGAATGCTGCTATTGTTTCCAAAAACGCTGACCTTGAAGACGCTGCAATTGGCTGTGTGCGCAGTGCTTTCGGCTTGCAGGGTCAAAAATGTTCTGCCAATTCCCGTATCTTCGTGGAAGAAGAACTCTATACTCAATTCGTCAACAGGGTCGTTGAATTAACCAACGATCTGGCAATTGGAGATCCAACACTACAAAAAAACTGGTTTGGTCCGGTTATTAACAAGAAAGCTTATCAGGACTATGCAAATTTCTCTGCTGACCTGGAAAAGTCTGGGAAGATTCTCACTGGTGGAAAACACTTGCTGGAAAATGGTATGGACCAGGGATTTTTCTCTGCCCCCACGGTAGCTGTTGACGTACCTTTGGACCACTATCTCTGGAAAACTGAAATGTTTCTGCCGATTGTAATGATCACCCCAATCAAAAACCTCGAAGAGGGCATGCAAATTGCAAATGATATTGATTATGGTCTGACAGCAGGCATCTACGGTAATGATGAGGAAACTGAATGGTTCTTTGAGCACATCGAAGCCGGCACTACCTACGCGAACCGACCGCAGGGCAGCACGACTGGTGCCTGGCCCGGTTTCCAGACCTTCGGTGGCTGGAAAGGCTCCGGCTCTGGTGGTAAAAATGGCGGAGGTCCCTATTACCTTCCGCTTTATATGCATGAACAATCTCAAACCAGGGTTAAACGCGCCTGATAAAAAGAAAAATTCAATGTAAAATAAAACCAGGCTTAGAGCCTGGTTTTCAATTAACCTGGGAATAATCTGTTCATATGTTTAGAAAAGGAACCCTTCTTAAGATTATAGCCGTTGTCGCCTTGGTATGGCTGTTCAGATCATTTTTTTCAGATACAACAACCACGCCAACTGCACTGATCCTGATTCTGGGGGTTTTCCTGGCAGCATTATTGCTGCGAAAATCCAGGTCGAGGTCAGGTCGCAATCAAGAAATCCCTCCTTCCCATCGCAGCAACCGAAAAACCGACAAACACAAATCCTGGATTTCCAGGATAGACCAGGAATAAAACGAAAGTGGGCAAGCCACATGGAGCATGAACAAAAAATCGAAATATTGAGTACGATCACATTAACTGAAGATCAACTGAAACGAATTCATAGCATTGATGGAAGAATAAAGGTTGATATCAATAAATATAAAGAGCTGAATAAAATCTCGGATGATACCTGGCACAAAACTGAAATTTTCCTCACGCAAGGTCCAAATCTGCCGGCTGTAGAAAGAGTGCCTAATTTACGCTGGATTCAAAGCAGCTGGGCAGGGGTTGAAAAACTCCTTGATGACCCACTCTTGCACAAGGAAGGTTTGCAGGTAACAAGCTCCAGCGGAGCGAATGTAAGCCAGATGGGTGAATATGTGATCATGACACTACTGATGCTTGGTCATAAAATGCCAATGATGACCCAGGCGCAGCGGGAAAAACGCTGGGTTGAAGACAAATTCAACATTCTTCAACCAAAAGAGCTGCGGGGGAGCACGGTTGGAATCATCGGCTACGGTTCAATCGGACGGGAAGTTGCCCGACAGCTCTACGCTTGTGGTGCAACGGTTCTTGCCACGAAACGCGACGTGTTTCACCCCGAAGACAGTGGTTATATACCCGAAGGTCTTGGCGATCCACATGGCAATTACTTCCACCGGCTTTATCCGATGGAGGGGCTGCGGGGTATGCTCGAGGAATGTGATTTTGTGGTTCTGACGTTACCGCATACCAAATCGACCGAATGCCTTTTTGTCAAAGAGATGTTTGAAAATATGAAACCCGGGTCTTATTTCGTCAACGTCTCCCGCGGTCAGCTGGTGGATGAAGGCGCCCTGATCGACGCGCTCAATTCCGGTCAGCTGGCTGGGGCAGCCCTGGATGTATTTTCTCAGGAACCTTTGGAACCCGAGAGTCCGCTTTGGAGCCAGCCCAATCTGATTATCACCCCGCATATTTCAGCTTATTCGCCGAATATGCTTAACCAGGTGATCGATCTGTTTATCGAGAATCTTAAACGCTATCTTAATCGTCAGCCGCTATATAACCTGGTTAATCTCGACCTGGGATATTAGGATGTGATGGACCTGTTTGATCATTCACTTGAAGAACAATTACGCTCCGAGGCTCCCCTTGCGTTTCGGATGCGACCCCAGACTCTGGATGAAATTGTCGGTCAGCAGCATATTATTGGCAAGGGTACGCTTTTGCATCGCGCAATCGAAGCAGACCGCATCTTCAGTTCGATCATTCTATATGGACCTCCCGGAACAGGAAAGACCACCATCGCGCGTGTGATTGCCAACTCTACCAATGCCCATTTTGAAACCATCAGTGCTGTTTTAGCAGGGGTTGCAGACTTGCGTAAAGCAATCCAGGAAGCTCTCGAACGGCGAAAATATCAACAGCAAAGAACGATTTTGTTCATCGATGAAATTCATCGCTGGAATAAAGCCCAGCAAGATGCCTTGTTGCCCCAGGTTGAAAACGGGTTAATCACCCTGATCGGCGCTACTACCCAAAACCCCTATTTTGATGTGATCAAAGCGCTGGTAAGCCGTTCGCGTATATTTGAGCTCAAACCTCTGGACCAGGAAGATATCCTGACCCTGCTTAAAAGAGCCCTTGAAGATGGGCGCAGTGGTTATGGTTTGCGAAACATCCAGGCAGACGAAGACGCTTTGGAACACCTTGCTAATATCGCTGGTGGAGACGCACGCAATGCACTCAATGCGCTCGAGCTCGCCGTAGAAACCACGCCTGCAGAGGGCGGCATGGTGCACATTACCTTAGAGGTCGCCCAGGAATCGATTCAACGCAGGGCTGTTTTGTATGACAAGACCGACGACCAACATTACGACACCATTTCTGCGTTTATCAAGTCGGTGCGCGGCAGTGATCCGGATGCGGCATTGTATTGGATGACCAAAATGCTGCTGGCAGGTGAAGACCCGCGTTTTATTCTCAGACGCCTGATTATCCTCGCCAGTGAAGATATCGGACTAGCAGATCCCAACGCTATCCTGGTTGCTAACGCTGCGGCACAAAATTTTGAATATGTTGGTATGCCCGAAGGTTGGTATCCGATTGCCCACGCGGTTATCTACCTCTCAACGGCACCAAAATCCAACTCGGTAGGTGCATTTTGGGAAGTACAGGAAGAGATCAAGCGACAGGGTGCAGGTAGGGTTCCAACCCACCTTATGGATGGCAGCCGCGATGCCGAAGGGCTTGGGCATGGGAAAGGCTACCTCTACCCCCACTCTTTCGATGGTCACTGGGTCAGGCAGCAATATTTACCCGACGATTTAGTTGGAAGAAAATTCTACAACCCATCAGACCAGGGTTATGAAAAAGAAATCGCCGAACGCCTGGAGAGATGGCGAGAACCTCGTGACCCATCAGAACCCAACCAACCCGACCACAGTCCAAAGCCTGAATAACCCCGTTTTTTATATCCCTCTAGATTACTTTTACGCACTCTTGTTTAGTGTTATTCAGGATATGATCCTGTATTTTCAAGGATTTGATCCTGTATTTTCCGGATTGGCAAGCATTAATCATTGCCTTTCGGATTGAAATTGAGGTAAAGATACTTGGATAAGAAGCCATCATTAAAGATAAATGTACGGGCGGGTTTGACGGATTGGGTGATGGCAAAGCGCTCACGTACTGAACCCGCCCGTACCGAGGTTGTTCGATCACCCGATATTAACATTAGGGAGGGGTATATCTCCATCCGCTAACGATCTTTTTACTTCGGTGGCAAGATTCTTCACTTCGTTCAGAATGACAGTCGGCTTGTCATCCTGAGCCTCTTTTGCGAAGGATCTTGTAAACCAAAATATTGGATCCTTCGTTCCTCAGGATGACAAATCCCAGATCGCTTCGCAACGAAGGCTCGCGATGACACCCCCCTCATCGCCGTCGCTGCGAGCCCCCGTTGCACTAATGGCCAGAACTTCTGAATCACAATAAGGGGGCGTGGCAGTCTGCCTTTAATCCTTTGTCCATACCAATAAACTGCAGATTGCCACACCGTTTTGCCGAACAGAGTCTATCCCCAACCATCAAGACATAACGGCAAAACGGTTCGCAATGACCACCCCAAAAGAAGGGGACCTGTGCCTGCGCAGCAAGGCATGACCCCTTCCGCAATTTCACGCCAAGTACCGGGATACGGAACGGGACAAGTACTTTCCGCTGCGCTCCAAGCATCATGACCGCGTTCCCTACGATACAACACGCCACGTTCCCTTCGACACGATCGCCTTGTCGGATTGGTTGATAATTAATACAGGCTTACATTTCCCTGCTATAATCCGAAAAATGAACGTTGATATTCGCTCGACAGTATTTGTGATCGCAATCATGGCTGCTATTGGCGCTGTGGCTATTGGCTTTCGTGCACGCAATGCCATCCGAAGTGGTCGAAAACTGTCCTTTTTCTTCAAAAAGAGGGAGCAATACGAGTTGGCTACCCGACTCATCCTAGCAGCAGTGGCACTGGGTTTATTTGCCTATGCCTCGTTTCGCTGGGGAGAGGGGCTTGCATATCGCTACTTTCCACCTACCCTTACCCCTTCGCTCACACCAACGGTAACTCTCACACCCACTGTCACCCTTACCCCCACAATTACGCTGACACCCACCGTTACGAATACACCGTCGGTAACCAACACGCCATCGTTACCAGATGAAATCATTGACGAATTCGAAGCCATCGGCACTCCGCAAGACCCTTATATCTTCAGTACGATCAAATTTTCGACCGATATCGATGACGGTCTGCAGCCAATTGACCCTTCTGTAGAGTTTGAAAATCCTCTCAATACTATCTTTGGGACCTACAGTTACAACCTGATGACCAATGGGGTGCAGTGGACCGAGGTCTGGAAGCGTGATGGTGAGATTATTCATTACACCGTTGGCACCTGGCAGGGTTTTAGCGGAGGTTATGGTGCAAGCAGATTAGAGCTTCCGGTTGACGAATGGCTGCCCGGGCAATATCAACTGCAATTCTTTATCGGTACCGACTGGTTAATGAGCGGATATTTCAGCGTGTTAGGCAACCCACCCACAGCAACACCTACAATCACACCCACCCTTACGCTTACACCCAGCCAAACACCAACCAACACCAACACCCCCATCCCGACCAGCACCCCTTAGCAAGCGTTGCGCCTGGGCGAGGCAGCTTATCAGTTCTAAAAAACTGTCAACTCTTGCTGCCTTTGTCTATTCTTCATTTTGGCGGTTACAATAATGACACTATGGCTGAAAACAATCGTCCCACTTCAAAACGTTGGAAAATATCACCCCTGATCCCACCTCATCTCAACCGTGAATTATCAGATCATTCCCCCTTTCTCCGCCAGCTGTTGTTTAATCGCGGCATATTGTCTGCGGATGCCGCCCAGGCATACCTGGGCAATCAGTCTCCATCCAACCCTGACCCTATGGCTCTCAGTGGCATGGAAAAGGCAGTCAATATCATCCATCATGCCGTAGAAAACAACAAAAAGATCGCGATTTACGGTGATTATGATACCGATGGAGTCACTTCCAGCGCATTGTTGTATGAATTCTTTGATCAGCTCGGTCATACTCCGCGGGTATACATTCCAAACCGATTTGATGAAGGTTACGGGCTCAACATTGATGCTATCGAGCTGCTCGCCTCTGAAGGGATTGAGCTGATCATCACAGTCGACTGTGGGATCAAAGCGATAAAAGAAGTTGACCTGGCAAAATCATCAGGCATGCACGTGATTGTCACAGATCACCACTTGCCAGGCAAGCAGCTGCCTGCTGCTGACGCCATCATTGATCCACATCAAACAGGCGATCCTTACCCCTACAAAATGCTGGCTGGAGTTGGCATCGCTTTCAAGATCGCCAGGGCTTACCTGCAGGCTTACCCTCATCCTGGCATCAACCCTGACCAATGGCTGGACCTTGTTGCGATTGGGACGGTGGTAGACATTGCTCCCCTGGACGGTGAAAACCGCTCGTTGGTCAAATCTGGGTTGCAAACCATGCGCACAACCCAACGGCAAGGGCTCTATTCCCTCATCCAGGCTTCCGGGATCAAGATCGATCAGCTGAATGCAGGTCACCTTGGCTTTGCAATCGGACCGCGTTTAAACGCTGCAGGAAGAATGGATTCCGCACAAGCTGCCTTTGAATTGCTGACTACAAAAGATCTGTTCAGGGCAGGAGCACTGGCACAACAGCTGGATAACTACAATTCGCAGCGTAAAGATATTATGCACGCCATCCAGGAGAAGGTTATCGCCGAAGCTAATGCTGCCGATCCCGATACGCCCATCATTATCTCTTATTCGAGTGATTACGAGGAGGGTGTCGTTGGTTTGGCAGCTGGCAGAGTTACCGAAAGCTTCTACAAACCTTCCATTATTGGTCGTTTTGAGGACAACTCGATTAAAGCCTCGTGCCGCACAATTCCCGAATTTAACATCGTTGAAGCCCTGGACCTTTGTGCAGACCTTTTGGATCATTATGGTGGGCATGCCATGGCAGCGGGATTAAGCTTGTCAGTCTCAAAAATGGATGCCTTTACCGAACGCATAACCCGGATCGCTCACGAACGCCTGGAAGGGGTTGAACTGGTGCCAGAACTGGCGATTGATTACGAGATTTCACTAAACAAACTGAAGCCGGAACATATCCCTGGCATTCTCTCTGATATTGCCCAGCTTGAACCTACCGGCAGCAACAACCCCGATGCTCTTTTTTGCAGCCGTAATTGCAAAGTCAGTCGTGCCTGGGCTGTTGGTGACGGTCGTCATCTTAAGCTCACACTGGGAGCAGGCAACCATCAGTTTGATGCTATCGCCTTCAACCAGGGTCAGTGGCTTAAAGAGATGCCTTCTTATGTGGATGTTGCTTACGCATTTGAGATTAACACCTACCAGGGCAGGCAGTCTTTGCAATTAAATATCAGAGATATCAAAGCCTCAGAACAGGCTTAGCGACCAGGGTGAACTTGTAAGTCGTATTGACCAATTTTTTCTTCGATCCGCCCGTCAAGATAGCTGTGACGAGTCTTCGCTTCCAGCTGGACTGATTCGCCGGATTGCTTTGCATCTTCGAGTAAATCAATCAGAGATTGGATTGCGTGTTCCACCTGTTTCCCTTTTTCCATTCCCATGCGGTAGGTTAAAAACCCCGGGTTTACTTTCAATGCCTCGATCACGGAAGATAATGCAAGGATAAAGCCCTGCACTGATCGACTCTGTTGGTCAGGAAAAAGAGTTTTCACAGGCTTTTTCAGATTATTCAAAAGTGTTTTCAGGATTACAGGTGAGAATAAGAAATGAGCCAGCTCTTCCTGACCCGGTACCATAACATCGCGCCTGTCATCGCCTATGTGGATGCGAAGGTTATACTCAGATTCTTTCGGATTTAAAAGGAACTCCTGTGGGTCAATTAATTCGTTGATCCGCTCCAAAACCATATCAGCATATTCCTGGTAAACCACTTTAAGCGGTCGGTCGTCAGTTTCCGGGTTTAGTGCCGGTATTGGTTGACCAACTTTCATCGTCAGTTTAGGTCGTTTGAGTTTAAAAGCGTCTTGCATGCCACCGTGAAAACCGCTGAAGCCAACCGGCACAACCGCTGCCTGCCCTTTATGGCTCAGCCAGGCAACCCCCACCTGGGCTTTCATATTGCCAGGATCCCACGTTCCCCCTTCCGGGAAAATGCCCAGGTAACCCTTTTGATTGAGCACACTCAAAGCCTGGTTCATGAATTTACGATCCAGATTGCCGCGGTTTATGGGTATAAAACCATAAAAACGGACTATCATATCGATCAAGCCTTCAAATGGCATATCACCTGCCCCAGTTGGTTCAACTATCTGCCGGGGAAACAAAAACATGAACATAGGTTCAAAAGTTGAAACATGATTTCCAGCAAGGATGACCGGACCGACTTCGGGAATGTTTTCCAAACCCAGGATGGTTGGTCTGGTTAATAATCTGAGCAATCCCTTTCCTATCACGCCAAGGATTTTACGACGAGTAGAAAAGCGAGGGTAAGGTATTGTTTGGTCGTTGGATGTGTCCATATCTATTTACCATTAACAAGAAAAGGTGTTAAAGGTTACGGGCATAAAAAAATGCCCCCACAGGAATTCGAATCCTGGTTTCGGCCTTGAGAGGGCCGCGTCCTGGGCCACTAGACGATGGGGGCGTTAGGGTAGAAATAATATCATGGACTTAAATCAGCGTCAATGAGATTCGTTTTGAAATCGCAGTCCATGACCCCGAACGGTAACGATATAATCATATTCCGGGTCGAGTTGGTTCAGACGTTCGCGCAACCGCCTTACCAACGCGTCAAACGCCTGTTCGGTGACCCAGCGAGAGTCTTCTTCCCATACAGCGTTGATCAGTTCCTCACGAGCGACGACTTCTCCGGTACGATCGTAGAGATATTGCAGCAAGATGAATTGTTGGTTAGAAAGTGGAGGATCAAGCTCCTCTCCTCTTATCCATACCCGTCTTGAACCCTCATCCAAGCGCAGGGTGAACATCCGGCTAATCTCTGCCGGAAGGTCAGATAGCGGCAAGGTTGCATCGGTGCTTAAGAACAGAAAGGTCTGGGTAAACGCGATCGTAATCTCATCAGCCTCGATCAGCTTGGATGGCTCCGTTACTATCTGATTGTTCAGATAAGTTCCATTCTTGCTGCCTAAATCTTCAATCAGTATGCCGTTACCACTATAAACAATTCTGGCATGATGCCTTGACACCTGTCTGTCAGGGATAACGATGTCACAATCCGCATCACGACCAATGACCAGATTTTTGTCGATGATCCATTGTTGCCCGTTCAAGGAGCCACTGTTAGCTATCAGGACGGCATCTTCGGTGTTCTCTTTCATCAGAATATATCATTATCCTTCCTGTTTTCAGATTATAATCCATGCAAACCAGGCTTACTACGCCGATTGTAAGTTCTGAGCTATAAAGTAACAGAAAGTGAAGGAGAATGAGGTTTAATCCCACGCAAGGGACAGTTTTACACGATCGTTACCGCGTTAAACGGATTATTGGTCAGGGAGGATATGGTTCAATCTACCTGGCAGACGATCTCCGCCTGGAAGGGCGTCTTTGCGCAGTTAAACAAGTTCGTTATGACAGTGGTTTTCCTGCTGATGTTTTGAAAGAATCACGGGAACAATTTATGCGCGAGGCGACGGTTTTGGCACGCCTCGATCATCCCAATCTGCCTAAAGTTTCCGACTTCTTCTCGATTGACGATAATGACTTTTTAGTGATGGACTACATTCCCGGCGATGACTTACGGGCTATCATTGCCAAAGCTGAAAGCAGTGGACGCTTCCTGCCTGAAGAAGATGTCTTGAACTGGGCTGTCCAGATCGGGGATGCTTTGAGCTATATGCACAACCAAACCCCATCGATTTTACACCGGGATATCAAACCATCAAATCTGAAGGTGACCCCCAACGGGGTGATCAAATTGGTCGACTTTGGACTGGTTAAGCTGCTGGCACCCGGTGAAGTCACGATCACGATCATGCAGGGTCAGGGTACCGCAATCTACACACCTCTCGAGCAATATGGCGGCGACACAAGTCATACCGATGCCCGTTCTGATATTTATGCTTTTGGATGCACGCTTTATCACCTGCTTACTAATAAATCTCCGATTAACGTGCGCGACCGCTTTCTTTCACCAGAAAGCCTGATCTCACCCCGCGCAGTCAACCCTGCTATTACACCAAGGGTTGAAGAAGCCATTCTTTGGGCAATGGAACTACACCCGGATGATCGCCCTAAAAATATCACTACCTTTGTCAAAGCTCTCACTGGTGAAAGCACCGGGAATCTAATGCGCTTCGGAAATAGTTACACCCGCTCACCTTTTTCGGGGCAAATAGGAAAAACTGAAGAACGACTCTCGTTGATGGCAGGCGGATTGGTGTTCATCACGCTTTTGCTAACTCTTTTGCACAACCTGTAGAAAAACTATTTCTTTCTTAACGAATCAGTGAACGGTTTGTTTTCTGAAAAGATCCACCATGCCAGGGCAAATGCCCAACCAAAGATCATACCAATCACAGTCATCTGGACAATAAACCAGCTTGAACTAAGCTTAATCAGCTCCACGATTGGTTTGATTCCAAGTGTCAGCAAGCTATAGGCAGCCAAACCTCCGATGACGGTACATAACGCCGAACGCATACCCCAGCGGGTGCTTCCCCACCACTTGAGACCAATCGCCCATCCTAAAAAGCCACCCAGGGCGACAATCAGGATCGCCAGGAGCCAATCTGTCATCTTCGGAAAGCCCTTTTCGTTCACCGATGGAACTGGTGTCGGAGTAACAGTTGGAATTGGCGTCATCGTTGGTATTAGTGTAGGGGTCGGGGTAGGAGTAGGTGTGGCAGTAGGCATGATGACCTGGGCTAAGCCACCGTGGGTATTCAAAACCAGCTTACCGGATGTTCTTGCCTGATCGCTTATTGCAGTTACCTCAAAAACACCCTCACGGTCAATCCGATAATCAATAGTAGCAAATCCTTTTTGTGTCACTGCTTCTGGTTGTGAGACTATCAGATTTTCTGTTGATAAGACAACAGTAAAGCGCACCACCGTGCCATCTGGTACCTGGTTCCCATTTTGATCCACGATTGGTCCCGCCTGGATGCGCACATTTTCTCCCATTACAAACAGGGGCAGCGGAGTTTCAAAAACCGGGGTCTCTACCGGTTCGGTCGGAACCGTAAGCGTTGGCAAAATAAGGTTCACCTGGATTACCTGGTTTGGATCTGGCGAGGTCACCTGTCCTATTTGATAATCGATCGCCTGAAGTGAAACCGGAAGTGAACCGATCGCACTCATTTCACGCATCAGGATTCTTGTCGAAATATCCAGTGCAGCCTGGCTCTGGTTGTACAGGGCATAATAGGCAGTTACGTTCGCCAAATCAGTTGAATCAAGATAATATGGTTCTCCGTAACTGAAGATTATCACTCGCTTGTCCCGTAATAAATCCAACCGTTCCGACAAAATTCGTTTTAGCGCTCTGGTTTCCGATTTGTCAGGGTCTTCGTTGACAATGTTAAATATTACCCACTGCGAACGGCGCAAGTTATCAGCAAGGTTAGGGTCTGAAGGCTCAGTACGCTGATCCAAAATCTCGGTTAACTGTAAAAATGAATACGAATGGACCCTGTCTCCATTCAATTGATTCGTACCCGAGCCGCCATAAGAGCGAATCAGGGTATCTTCAAAATCCATTTTGCCAAAATCACTTTGTTTCGTGCATCTCGAACACTGTTGACTGTCGCGAGTATCGGTGAAGACAGAAATGAACTCCTGGAGTAAAGGTGGTTGAGAAAGAATCGAGTTTAGATATTCCGATGATGGTGAGAGCAAAGAAGCCGCTTGACGATTGACACGTAAACTGACACTAGCATGACTTCCGACAAGATTTAACTGGTCTTCAGATACTAAAACTGAGTCTATATCAAAAACCGGATAAATCTTTTGCTTTGCCTCCAGAATTCTTTTAACTGAGGTATCAACCCGGGTGGCAAACAGAGCGTCTTCCTGGTATTTTTGGGTAAAAAAGTCGATGATTCTGCGAATGGTTTCAGCGTCATTTTCATCATTTCGTGCTTTAAAATCATCCAGAAACAAAATGTCGTTTCCAGCCAAAAAAGCCGTTCGTGCCACGGTGAGCGGATCAAATTCATTTTCATTCGTGCGGAAAAACAATCTCACAGCATTACTGCCAAGACTATCACTAATAGTCAGCCCCCCATTTTCACGCCAGGTGGCAATGGGTTCGGGGGAAAGAAGCTGTTCAAGGGCAGTCTGATCAAAATTGACCGGCAAGGTTGTTGCGCGGATATTGCCCTGAAAACCCTGAAAACGTATCGAAGAAACCATCAGCCCGTCAACCTGCTGCTGGGGGTCCGGGTCGCCCGTCAGGCTCATATAAGGGGCGAGTTCAATTTGCTTTAGTTGTTCAAGGGTTTTTTGAATTGTTGACACTTCTTCATATGGCAGGCGGTCCACACTTCCCAAACCCGGGAAATGTTGGGCAACCACGTTCATTTTATTATTGCTTCCCTGGTGGATACCCTGAACATATGCTTTGCCAAGTTCTCCTGCCCAATAAGGATCACCTCCAAAACTCTGGGTATTGGCAAAGCTGGCTACAACCGAATCTTTGGAGTCGACAACATCCAGTGCCGGACCAAGAAAAAGGTTAACGCCTAAAGCAGAAAGCTCTTCACCAATCGCAATCCCTACTTCATTTGCCAGTTCTGTTGACCAGGTTGCACCGATAGACATCGGTGAAGGAAATTCTGTCATTCCGGTTTGAATTTGCGCAGTGCGGTTATCATCACGCACCAGGCTCATGCCGACGTAAAGAGGCACAAAAGACGCTGCCTGGTTTGGGTTCCCTGCTTCTTCAGCTTGTTTTGTCTGCCAGTTCAGCTGTTGCAAACCCTGGGTAAGGTTCCAGGCTGCCTGGATAGTTTCATCAGAGACAAAATTATCCCTTTCGGCTGTCAGTACCACACCACCGATACTATAGTTAGTAATCAGGTCATAAATTTCAGTATCAACACCCAGGCTCGTTCCGTCAAAGGTAATCAGAAAGAGCTGACCCACCTTTTCGCGTGGAGTCATCATCGCCATGATCGAAGCCACATCTGTTTGCCTGGCTGGCGATGCATTTGCTTGCGGGGTAGAAGCAACGCCAACAAGGATCCCCAGGCAAAGCAAAATGTTGATCAGGCGTTTTTTCATGCCGCCTCGTACAGCCGCCTGGCGTTCCCCGGATCGTTACAGATAACCATATCAACGCCATGTGCTCTCATGCGCATAAGGTCTTTATGATTATCCACTGTCCAGACATTAACCTGTTTGCCTTCCAGGTGCATTCGCTCCACAAGATTTGGTTTTACATCAGCAAAAAACGGATGCAATGCGTCATAGTGAAACCTTTTGCCCAAAAAGCCCCGGTATGGGCTGCCCGCTAACCCGGGCAAAACCAACAAGCCTCGTCTGATCTCAGGGGCAAGGGCTTCAGCTTTTAACAAGTTGTTGCCTGAAAAAGAAGAAAGAAAAACTGAGTCTTGCAGGTTGGTCTTCTGAATAAGTTTAACCACCATTTCTGACAGGTTGTCCCTTGGAGTGGAATTATTTTTCAATTCAACATTGATTAAAAATTGTCCGCCCAATTCTTCGAAAACGTCCTCTAACAGGGGAATCGGTTCGCCTGCAAAAGCATCTCCAAACTTGCTGCCAGCGTCCAGATGTTTCATTTGGTCCCATAAAAGTTCAGAGACCTTGCCTTGTCCATTGGTTGTCCGGTTGACAGACTGGTCATGATGCACAATCAGGCGCATGTCTGCCGAGAGCCTTACATCCAGTTCGATTCCATCAGCACCCTGCTCTTTTGCTAATCGAAAAGCAGCCAGGGTGTTCTCAGGAGCCAGGGCAGAAGCTCCCCGATGGGCTATTATCAGTGGGTGGGTTCGAGATATTTGTTCTGTCATGTCAATTATTATAGCATCCCCATGCTATAATTTTTGATTATCGGTTGATTTTGAGGAGTGCAAACATGACAATACTTACCCAGGTCAAGAAACGAGACGGGAGCATCGTTCCTTTCACCCCCGAACGCATCACCAACGCCATCTACCGCGCAGCTGTTGCCGTAGGAGGTCGTGACAAAAAAGCAGCCGAAGAACTTTCAGCCCAGGTTGTGTCTGAATTAGAACAAAATCTACCTGAAGGTGAAATCCCTAATATTGAGATGATCCAGGATGTGGTCGAAAAGGTATTGATTGAAAATGGTCGTACCCGGGTGGCAAAAGCTTATATCCTTTATCGTGATGAACGCGCCCGACAACGGGCAAAACGTTCAGATTCTGACCGCACTCCTTCAGGCAACATCCCCTGGGCTAAACTCTGGCAGGTGTTGGATTGGTCTGTCGCACATGATGTTCACACCAGTGAGAACCTCAATAATCACATCCGCACAGGTGGTTTGCCCGAACTGGCTACTGCATCTGAAGCAGCGTATAGTGAAGATGTCGAAAATGCTGCCAACATGATCCTCGAACGCAGGAATGAAGTTCGGGTTGTTTTCATTGCTGGTCCTTCATCCAGCGGCAAAACCACAACAACGATCAAAGTAGGCGAACGGCTGGCTAAACAAGGGTTTAAGCTGATCACCTTGAATATCGACCATTATTTTCATGATCTCGAAATGCATCCCAAAGACGAATTTGGCGATTACGATTTTGAGACCCCGCAAGCGCTCAACATGCAGTTAATCAACCAAAATCTGGTTGAGCTTTTCGAAGGTAAAGATATTCGCATCCCATATTATGATTTCAAAACAGGGAAAAGCATCCCGGATCATACTCCTATGCGTCTGAATAAAAATGAAATCGTTTTGATTGACAGCTTACATGGTCTTTATCCGGATATGACCGAAGATATTCCGGATAACTGGAAGTTCAAGCTCTATATTGAACCACTGCTGCAATTGAAACTCAAAAATGGCCGCTATGCCCGCTGGACAGATATCCGGCTGATGCGGCGTATGCTGCGCGATGCATCCCACCGCGCTTACGACCCAACCCAAACACTGCTACACTGGCATTATGTCCGTTCAAGTGAAATGCGCCACATTATCCCTTATGTAAATTCTGTGGACACTGTCGTTAATAGCGCCATGCCTTACGAGCTGCCAATATTTAAAGCAAAACTTGCCAAAAATTTTGCTCGTTGGGCACATGAATATAAAAATGACCCACTCCGTCAGGATGCCTGGGAACGAGCAGACCGGGTTGACCGTATGTTCCAGGAAATTGATGAGGTTGGGGATGATAGTTTTGTTCCCGAAGATTCAGTGATCCGCGAGTTCATCGGCGGCGGAATTTATAAGTATTGACAAAAAAAAGGACTGGTTTCGATTTAGTGCACCTTCCTGGTTGGATTTATTGTCCAACTTTTGGGGTGCAGTTCACGATCCTGCCCTTTTTACAGTTGTTCTGTTGACTTACCAGCAGGGTCCGGAAAACTCACCCTCTCCTGGTGGAATAGTATTTACTGAGTAAAACCATCCACAGGCATCATAACAAGTCCCACCAACATAGCAATTAAATGAGCTGTCTTTGCGATATTCAAATTCGCAGGATAGTCTTTGCCCTTCCTGGGGGCAGGTATAGTCTCTCCAGGTCACATCGCCCGGTCCAAACCGGGCTCTGGGCCAAATCAGTCGGGCAGTCAGCTCTGGCGTGGGGGTGAATACTCCACAGTGGGATTTCAGTTGCAAGACTGGATGGAGACTGGAAAATATTGTGGCTTAATAACACGGTCCGGTGAAGATATAACTGCCGCTGTGACCGCGGATCGTATCCACACCATAATAGCTTCCGCAGGCATCCGTACAGCTCATTCCAACCACACATTCACTACCATAAATACGATATTCAATCTCACAGTTCACGTTGGTTCCCCGCTCAGGGCACCAGTTACCTCCCCACCACACATCAAACTGCGTAAAAGTAGCCCGGGGCCAGATCATGTATGGATTGGGGAACCAGGTTGGTGTAAGCGTGGCTGTTGGTATCGCAGTTTCGGTTGGTGTTGAAGTTTGCGTGGCAGTTGGCGTGAGCGTAAATGTTGCCGTAGCGGTTGGGGTCCGGGTCGGTGTGGGTGTGCTGGTTGGTGTATCAGTCACGCTGGCTGTCTCAGTCGCGCTTACATCGACACGTGGTCCGCAAGCAGCCAGCAGCAGGCTGAACAAGCCAACAGCGAGAAATGTCAACAAAGGATTCTTCGTTATCTTCATAAAGATAGTATCACTCAATAACAAGGAACTGTAAATCCCTGGAACTCATTAAACACAGTTGGCAAATTATCTTTAGAGTAATAAAGCCCGCACGCATCATAACAGGTGTGGGCATAATAACAAATCCCATCATACAGTCGATATTCCGAAACACAGGTTACGTCTTTACCGCGATCAGGACAATTAAATTGGTGGTGATAGATGGTATCATCCACCAGATTTGCGTCATAACGAGCCTCAAATACTTGCACGGTACGGGCGCGGTCAACAAAAAATTTGAAGTCCATCATTGAACGACCTTCAATCACTCCGTCATAAATACAGATCATCTGAACAGGGAATTGAGGGTCTGGACGGCACTCCAGTTCAAATTCATCAGCAGAAGCGTAAAGCATATCCTCAATTCCTGCGTTCAGAAAGTAAAAGTAAGTCTGATAATTCTTATACCAGGTGCGAAATAATCTGAATAAATCCATAAATCCTGAAAAGGGGATCAGGGTTTCTGTTGGGGTTGGCACTATTGTCGCAGTTGCGGTGGGCAGGGGCGTCTCGGTTGCTGCCATTGTAGCCATTGCTGTTGGCTGAAAAGTAGCAGTTGGAGTCTCAGTTAGCGCAGGGGTCGGGGTCATCCCGCCCTCGCTTTTAGGTGAGCATGCCGAAATAAGGCTGATAACCAATGCTATTAATAATATTTTCCTTTGAAATAACATATCAGAATCTCTTCAGATTCTGATTATACTCTGTTTCACAAAATGGCACGTATAATAGAGCTATGTTCCGCAATGTAAACGCCTCTGCAAATGGTGTGGGTGGCTATATCCTTGGCATCAATATCGATAGCGAACGCACCCTCCTTGTTCATGGCAACCTGTCTGGTTTGGCAAGTGAAAAACTCGAGTTCCCTTCTCCTGTTAGCGAAGGCTTTCAATATTTCCTTTCTGAAGTCAGCAATAACGCAGATCGCTTGTTAATGATCACTAAAGCGCAGCACTTGCCGCTGCCCGATGTCGTTTCTGTTTCGGTTGCCGGCAATTATGACGCACACACCGGCATCTTGAGTTCATCGATGGAGTTTTCTCAATGGAAATCTGAATCCCTGCGATCTCAGCTGGGGTTACGGTTCAATTTACCTGTCTATGCTGAAAACAAGGCGAACGCTGGCATGCTGGCTGAATTGCTTTTTGGCAAAAACCAGGCTCTGGAACATGCCGTTTATCTGACTTTTACCCCGCGGATTCGGGTTAGTCTCCTTTCAGAAGGCCGGCTTTATCGAAATGCGGGTGCTAATACAGGCGCAATTGGGAACATCAGGCTGCATGGTTCACAAACCCCTGGTGAACAATTTCGAATCCTTGATGACATCGCAAGTGGGGGTGGACTGTTGAATCTTGCACACCTGCGCCATCCCAACCATTGGGAGCAAGGGTTAACCCTGCGGGATTTGCTTCAATGTGCGCTGGACCAGGATCCTTACGCAATCGAAGTAATACACGAGGCTGCTATGTGGGCAGGTCGCAGTCTCGAAAGTATGGTCCACATGCTGCGCCCGGATACAATCATTATCGGTCATCCATATCACCTCCTGGGTAACATCTGGTTGGATCCAATGACAGAAGCCCTCAGCCAGGCAACTGGTTTCGGTATCGGTCAGTTACCCAAAATCATCACCTCAACTCTGGGCGCACGCCAGCCAGAGCTGGAAGCTCTGTCTCCCGCAATTTCAGCGCTGCGCTCTTCCCGTCCAAACTAAGCTGTCTCTAACAGACTGTTGATTTTCCTTTTACGTTCTTCTAATACATCCATTCTATGATTTAAGCACAATGAACAAAACACAGGAGGATAACATGGCTTACATGATCAGACGAACACCATATTGGAGAAACAGATATAACCTGGAAAATGCGATGAACCATTTGCTGGAAATGGAATCAGAACCGCTTCCCTCGGGCTTTCCGCTTGATGTCATTGAAAATGACTCGGAATACGTAGTTAAAGCAAGTGTCGCTGGTTTCGACCCCGAGAAAATCGAAATCACCTATGATGACAACACCCTTTCAATCAGAGGCGTTATCGAGGAACAAGACGAAGACGCCAGGTATCATATTCGGGAACGCAGGTATGGGACTTTTTATCGCAGCATCAGCATGCCCAGCGTGATTGATGCTGAGAACATCTCTGCAGACACAGAAAATGGGATTCTGGTGATTCATTTACCAAAGAAACCAGAAACTCAACCTAAGAAAATTAGTGTTACCGTCAAAACCCTAAAACCGTAATTGACAACGAATAATATCTGGACAATCCATATCAAACACCCTGTTCAATTTTGACAGGGTGTTTGATTAATCTTCGATTACTCTCAGTAAAGGCACTATAATACTATTGGCAGCCATGAGGAGAGAATATGAAATATAAGAAATACTTAGTTTCCCCTGACGAGAAAATTAGACTAAAAGATATCGACCCCAATGACAGCAGCGAATTTGACGGCAAGAAAAAAGACGGTCAGAAGGCTCTGGTTGAGGTAAATAAAGAAATCGAAACTTTGCAAGAATTGATGTATGCCGAAGGAAAAAACCGTCTGCTTGTTGTTTTACAAGCGATGGACACCGGTGGTAAAGACGGTGTCATCCGTGCCGTATTCGAACACGTCAACCCACAGGGTGTGCGGGTCGCTCCATTTAAAACTCCTTCGTCCCTGGAACTATCCCATGATTATCTCTGGCGTATCCATTCCCAGACCCCCAAAAAAGGTGAGATCGTTATCTTCAACCGTTCTCATTATGAAGATGTCTTGCCGGTCCGCGTGCTTAACCTGATGCCAAAAGAAGTCTGGTCAAAGCGTTACCACCACATGAACGAGTTTGAACGTATGCTGGTTGACGAAGGCACTGTAATCCTCAAGTTTTACCTGAATATCGACCCTAAAGAGCAGGCTGGTCGCTTTTTGGCTCGTCTTGAGGAGCCAGATAAACATTGGAAGTTCAACCCGGGAGATCTGGAAGACCGAAAACTTTGGGATCAATACATGGAAGCTTATGAGGACATGCTCAATAAAACCAGTACAAAGTGGGCTCCCTGGTATGTCATTCCCAGTAACAAAAAGTGGTTTCGCAACCTGCTGATCGCCACGATCGTGCGGGACACACTGGTCAACATGAAAATGGAGTATCCAGCACCCGCCCCCGACCTGGACAGTTATCGTCAGCAAGTGCTGGAGATTCTTGACTCGTATAAAGAAGAATAATTGGACGCTCTACTAAACTCCGTTCCAGATGCGGTTTTAATTGGCCGTCTAAACAGGGAATTCATCCTGCCGGCCGATGCTGCCCCAAGTCTGAATCAGTCTGGCGGCAATCTTGCTTACGCTGCTGCGGCATTTTTGCAATGGGGGGGCAATCCCGGGTTGGTATCGCGTGTTAACGAAAAATACCCTTCACAATGGCTGCAGCAGCTTGAACTCCTTGGTGCTGATACTTCCGGTATCCATATAAGCAGTGAACCCTTTGATGATCGTTTTTTTGTCACTTACAACCAGGCGGGACAACCTTTTTTCGAGAATCCAATTTCATATTTTGCTGACCGTCAGATGGTTTTCCCTCAGGAACTGCTCAACTACAAACCGCCCGATCGCTTTTATTGCAGCAAAACCGATTATCGACCTGATAGCTTCCACATCACCGATCTCCCTTCTCATTTCCTGGAGGCTTCAACCGCGCATATCAGCCCGATTGATTACATCTCCCACAGCATCCTGCCTTCTGTATTGAAAGGCGGCATGATTTTTACGCTGAGCATGCGGGCAGCCTCTTGTTATATGGATCCGATCTTTTGGGAGAATATCCGCGAATTACTCTCAGATGTGACAATCTTTATGATCACCGAAGCCCAGGGTTTAAAACTTTTCCAGGGGAGAAGCGCTAATCTGTGGGAGGTCGCTGAGGTTCTGGCAAGCTATGGACCTGAACACATTATTATTCATGCCAATGATGGCACGGTCATGCTCTTCTCTCGTTTAGGGCGCAAGCATTGGATTTTGCCGGCTTTCCCAACCAGGGTGAGTGATCCTACCGGCATGCTGGATGTGTTCGATGGAGCATTTCTACAAAGCTATCGCAAAGATTTCGATGTCGTAAAAGCAGCTCTTTGTGGAATCGTCAGCTCATCCTTCTGTGTTGAAGGAAGCGGACCATTTTACATTTCGGAGTGTATGCCTGGTTTGAAAGAAGCCCGTTTTATGGTCCTATCAAGCCAGGTAATGGAACCGTAACTTTGGTCGTTGTGGCCGTTAGTGTGGGGATTGCCGGTTCGGCGATCGGATGGAACACCACTTCGTAAATCCATGCCCAGTTTTTTCCGGTCACAAAGATACGTCCGTTCTCAGCATCAAAAGCGATTCCATTCAGGACTTCACCAATATTAGCGAGATTTTCATCTGGGCGCAGTCCTCGCATATCCAGCATGGTTTCAACCATGCTTGTCTGGGGATCGATAATCGCAATTCGATCAGAAAGATAAATGTTGGCATAGATTTTCCCGTCGATATATTCCAGTTCGTTCAGATAATCTATGGGATGACCCTGCCAACGGATGTGAGATTCGTCTATTAGAAAGCCGCTGGTGGGGTCGAGCCAATAAAGCTTGTTGCTTCCATCCGAAAGAATCAGCGCCGAACCATCACTGGTCAGCCCCCACCCTTCTGAACTGTATGCAAACCGATTCACCTGCTCAAAGGTTTCCAGGTTGAAAACAAACGCAGTTCCTTCCTGCCAGGTCAGCAGATAGAGCAAGCCGTTCAGTTCAATCAAGCCTTCTGCGAAGTATTGCTGCCCGAGCTTTACCTCCTGCAGAACCTCACCGCTTTCCGGATTAACCTTACGTAATTTACTTTCACCATACAAACCGCAGCTCTCATAAAAATAACCGTCACGATAAATCAGACCCTGAGTATAGCAGCCTGGATCGTGAGGGTAGCGATTTACCACCTGGTAACCGCCATAGTCTCCCAAATCGCTTCTGGATGGGGTGGGAGTTTCCTGAGGGGCTTTGACATCGCTGAAGCGCAAAAAGCCCAGGATAAGCACAAGGCTGATTGCCAGAAAGATAATAATCAGGTTGTTTGGTAACTCGTTTCTTTTCATGCTGTGACTATTTTAACTTATTTGCTCTCATTCATATTATCGGGTGATAAAATGAAGAAAACCAGACCGGAGGAAAACATGACCGACGTTTTAGAACGCTTTTTGCGCTATGTAAAAATTGACACCCAATCTGCTCACAACTCAACCAGCTATCCAAGTACGTCCAAACAACTCGATCTTGCCCGTGTGCTCGAGCTTGAACTGCACCAACTTGGTCTTGAAGACGTTCTTCTGGATGCCTATGGTTATGTGACCGCTACGCTGCCTTCAAACACTGATCACCCCACAGCGACTGTCGGGTTTCTGGCTCACATGGACACCAGCCCGGCGGTGTCAGGTAAAGACGTTAAACCTCGTGTCGTCGAAAACTATGACGGAGGGGATATCTTGCTGAACGCGGAGTTGAACACACACCTTTCCCCCACTGAATTTCCCAACCTGCTTGAACACACCGGAAAAACCCTGGTTGTGACAGATGGCACCACTCTGTTGGGTGCTGATGATAAGGCTGGCATTGCCGCAATTATGTCTGCCCTCGCGACACTGATCAAACACCCCGAAATTCCCCACGGGAAAATCCGGGTTGGTTTTACCCCTGATGAAGAGGTTGGAGCCGGTGTTGAATTCTTCGATGTGCCCGCTTTTGGTGCCGATTTCGCATACACCCTGGATGGCGGACCGGTCGGGGAGTTTTCTTACGAAACCTTCAACGCAGCCAGTGCCTCGATCAGGATCAACGGAAAAAGCGCACATCCCGGGGATTCAAAAAACAAGCTTATTAACGCCCTGCAGGTTGCCATCAATTTTCACAATCTACTCCCTGTTTTTGACCGTCCGGAGAATACTGAAAAGCGCGAAGGCTTCTTCCACCTGGTTACATTAAATGGGGAGGCTGACCAGGCAATCATGGAATACATCATCCGCGATCATGACCGGTCTAAATTTGAACAGAAAAAAGTCCTGATGCAAAAAGCGGCTGATTATATAAACGAGATTTATGGCGCCGGGACTTTTGAGCTGGAGCTGAAAGACCAATATTACAATATGCGCGAGATGATCAGCCCCCATCCACACATCCTCGATATCGCCCGTCAGGCATACCGAAATCTTGGAATTGAGCCGGTCGAAGTGGCAGTAAGGGGCGGCACTGATGGCAGCCGGCTTTCTTATATGGGTTTGCCAACGCCCAACATATTCACCGGTGGTTACAACTACCATGGGCGCTTTGAATATCTCGTTGTTGAGGAGCTTGAGTTAGCCAAACAAGTGGTTGTAGAAATCGCCCGCCTGATTAACCAACCATAGGGGTTTTTCTTAGTGACCTTTAGCATCTTTTTCTTAACAAAAACGGACAGAAATTTGTAGTTCACCCCGTTTGTTGGACGGAAATAGGTAAAGAAACTAGACTTTTTATATCAACAAATGTGGATTTAAAGTTGTAAGGACAAGGCGATCGTGTCTTAGGGAACATGGTCATGATGCTGGGAGCGTAGGGAACGAGGCTTGTCCCGTTCCGCTAACATTATTCTGGTTAAGTTCATGCGGAAGAGATCATGCCTTGCTGCGCAGGCACAGGGACCCTTCCCTGATGATAATAACGAGCGCTTTTGATTGGGATTCGCCCGTACGCTATTGATATTTTATTGAAATTATTTCGATTGAAAATTGTCGGTAGGGGCGGGTTCAATACATGAGCTTCGTAATTTCAACCAATCTGCCAAACCCGCCCTGATTGAATCATCAATCCATCGATGTAAATTATGGGACTTTTTGGGGATAGACTCTGTTCAGCAAAAACTGTGTGGCAACCTGCCTCACCCCCGTCATCGCGAGCGAAGCGCGGCGATCTGCCTTTATTCTCTTTTCAAAGCATTTTCGTAATTTCAACCTAACTGTCAAAGCCGCCTGGTTGAATCATGAATCCATCAATGTGAATTATGGACTTTTTTTGGGCGGGTCTTTCTGGGTCAGGTAATATTGGAGCTCGTGATTGGGACCCGCCCGTACGGTTGTTTACATGGTGTGGCAATCTGCAGTTTATTGGCATTGACAAAGGATTAAAGGCAGACTGCCACGCCCCTTATTGTGATTCAAAAGTTCCTGCCATTCGTGAAACGGAGGCTCGCAGCGACGACGAGGGGCGCGTCATCGCGAGTCTCAGTTGCGAAGCGATCTCATTGGGTTTTGTCATCCTGAGGAACGAAGGATCCAATTTTTTGGCATACAAGATTCTTCGCGTTGCTCAGAATGACAGATCGAGATTATTTCGTTCCACTCGTAATGACGGGAGGTAGGGGGAAACGTGATCATTGTACGGGCGGGTTCAGGACGAGGGCATTTTGCAATCAACCAATCAGCCAAACCCGCCCATAGCCCTTGTCCCACGACCTAAAATCCCAAGCAGCAAACCCCACTCTCTTTGAGGCAAATTTTTTTCCGGATTCAAAGCATTTCGACTGTTCCTGCACTGGCGGGTCTGGCTGGGTTAGAAAATATTGGCATTCGTAATCGGGACCCGCCCGTACGGTGGTGTTATTTAATGTGAATCTGCGGAAGAGGTTATACCTTGCTGCGCAGGCACAGGCCCCTTTCCTGATGTAAATATCGGATATTTGTGATTGGGACCTCCATAAATTTTTAAATCTTCTGTTAAAAATATCAAATGATATAATTTTATTTTAATGGAATACTATTTCAAAATCACCAAATCTTGACAGTAAGATCTTATACCACCTTTGTAAACGAACGCCATCGGCGTTCGCAATTCTTAGATGCATTAATGGAGATTTAGTATGCAGAAAATTGTAACCAAAGTTTTATCTGTTCTACTGCTCGCCGCATTGCTGGTGAGCCCGGCAGCTGCAACCGTTCCCGAGCAGCAAGCTCCTCTAAGCAACGATCCGGTTCTCGACGAATTCGAACAATCCTGGCTGTACAGTGCTCAAACCGCGACGAGTTTCACCGTTCAATTAGTTGAACCCTCTTTAGCTGTTTATGGTGGTGGCAACGCTATCATGCAAGATAGCAGCGGAAAGCTTGATGCGAATTCCCCCTCATCACTTGCCTATTTGCAGAAAATCAATAACGGATTGGATTCCTTTATCAGCCAGGCTGAGTCGTGGCTTGGTCGCAACCTTGAAGTTCTTTATCGCTACGATGCTGTTTTAAACGGTTTCTCGGCAAAAATGAGCCTGGAAGAAGCAATATTGCTTCGCGAACATCCAGGAGTTAAAGAAGTTTATCCTGACGAAATCTATCAGCTCGAAACTGATGTCAGCCCGAATTTCATTGGCGCTGATCAGATTTGGAATGGTTCTGCCGTTGTGAACGGTATTGGCAGTAAGGGTGAAGGCACTATTGCCGGTATTATCGATACCGGTATCAACATGGAACACCCCAGTTTCAAACCCTCATCTCCTCAGGATCCGGGTTGGACTGCTGTCAATCCTTATGGCAACGGGGTCTACAAAGGTCTTTGTGCCACACACTCAGCCACTCATCAGTGTAACAACAAATTGATCGGTGTCTGGGATATGCTCGGCACCAATAATGGTCACGACACTCAAGACCATGGTTCTCACACAGCCGGCACAACAGCCGGTAATATTGTTCAAGTCGACTACGGTAATGCGGTTGTTACGATCTCAGGTATGGCTCCCCGCGCTAACGTGATTTCATACAAAGTATGTAATGCTGAGGGTTGTTACAGCAGCGCAGCTACCGCGGCAGTCAACCAGGCAGTTAAGGATGGCGTTGATTCTTTGAACTATTCGATTGGTCCGCGAAGCGGTCCCGCCCGAAATCCGTGGCGTGATGCTACCGAACTTGCCTTCCTCGAAGCCTTTAAAGTTGGAATTTCCACAGCAACTTCAGCTGGTAACAACGGACCTAGCAATTCAACAATCTACAAACTCCCCCCCTGGGCGTTGGTAACCGGCAACTCGACACATGGTCGAATTTTCGGCTATCCTGTGACTATTACCTCCTTTCAAGGCCATATAGAATCGATTGCTGTTATAGCTGATGAAGAGGCCGCCAGTTTTTTGATAGCCGATCTGGATATCAAAATGTTGGAATGGGGCGGTAATTATAGTAACAACAAATATGGTTGTGCCCCCTGGCCTGCTGGATCTTTGAGCGGTAAAGTTGGTATCGTTCAACGCGGTGGTGGATGTAACTTTTCAGTTAAGTTAACAAACATGCAAAACGCCGGTGCCGTTTTCGGTCTTGTTTACAACAACATTCCCGGTGTTCCTATTGTTATGGGTGCAGAAAATCCTTTGCCCAATCCAATTCCTGCTGGAATGATTTCCCTGGAAGCCGGTTTGGCAATGGAAGAAGTTGCTCCCTCTGTTTTGTATATCGACATTAATAAAACAATCGGTGCCGGAACTCAGGCTGACTGGCAAGACGTCATAAACGATGGCAGCTCACGCGGTCCTGTTACCAATTTTGACATGCTCGAACCAGATCTTTCAGCTCCCGGCAGCAACATTTTAGCCCCCTTTTCCGGTGCCTATGCAAGCCATGTTGAACAGGACCTTCTGTCTGGCACTTCAATGGCAAGTCCGCATGTTGCCGGGGCTACCTTGCTGATGCGCTCATTGTTCCCAACCTGGACCCCTGCGGCAATTCGCTCCGCTCTGATTATGACCGCTAACCCTGACATGAAAGACTCTAACTCAGCGGATGCAACTCCCTTCCAGATGGGCAACGGTCGATTAGACCTGAACAAAGCTGCCCTGACCGGTTTGGTCATGGAAGAAACATATGCCGGTTACCTTGCTGCAAGCCCTGATAA
>Ga0209510_1000972_pt1 | contig 35088 bp, 31 predicted proteins | sample BiotimSIPDNA_FD_185749 | JGI IMG/M metagenome (GOLD analysis project Ga0209510, IMG submission 185749) | Anaerobic biogas reactor microbial communites from Washington, USA - Biogas_R1 time_0 SIP DNA (SPAdes) (version 2) | ecosystem: Engineered > Bioreactor > Anaerobic > Unclassified | place...
ACATAATAAATAGGTCAATAGTAAAATCGTGTTCAGGTGCTGTTATGCCTGAACACGATTTAGAGGTGAATATGAGCAATAAAATCGAATCCAAAGATATTAAAGAAATTGTTGTGGCTTGTGAAGCGGGAATCGGCTCCAGCTTGATGACTGTAAACGCCATGAAAAAGAAACTGAAGGCTGCAAAGCTTGATGATATCAAGATCTATCACAAAGCTGTTACTAACCTGGACCCCAAAACGGAGTTCATTATTTGTCACGAGGGCGTTAAGAAATCAGTCAAAAACAAAGCACCGGAAGCGGTAGTGCTTAGTTTTAAGTTTTTCTTCAACGATCCTCTTTTTGATAAATTAGTTGAAGATATCAAAGCCGGGAAAGAAATCGAAGCGAATTAAACAGCGCCAGGCGCGACCTACAATTTTATCCCTGTCCACAGCACGAACACAGGAGGAGTGTGATGTCACGTATTTTAACAGAAGAACTCGTATTTTTAAATTCCCAGGTAAAAACCAAGGAAGAAGCCATCCAGGCTGCCGGAGAATTGTTAGTGGCGGGCGGTCGCGTTGAGGCTCCCTATGTTTTGGGTATGCTCGCACGTGAGCAGACTATGTCCACTATGATTGGCAATGGTGTTGCTATTCCTCACGGGCAGCATCCGGACCTCAAATATATCAAGGAAACCGGCATCTCCGTTCTCCAAATTCCGGAAGGGGTTTTGTGGGATGAAGGTGAACTGGTCTATTTGGTGATTGGCATTGCCGCAACCATGGAAGAGCATATCGGTATTTTACAAAACCTCGCCAACGTGGTAGACGAAATTGAGCAGGTTGAATTCCTTTCTACGACCAATAAAAAGTCTGACATCATCAACGCGCTTGACGCGTAATCAGTAATCATCAGAAGAAAGGACTGAAATGAACGATAAATTTCGCAAATATACCGACCTGGATTACCCTTTGCCCGGGCAAGTAATCGGCTGGAATATGTATGGTGCCGGTTTGGATAATGTTGGTCGTGATGGCAAGCCTGAGTTCTTTCCGATGCCTGAACCGGGACCTGACCAGATTTTGGTGCGTGTGGACGCGGTTGGTTTATGCTTCTCGGATGTCAAATTGATCAACCAGGGTGGGCAGCATCCCAAGCTTTATAACCGCGATTTGTCTACCGAGCCAACCAGACTCGGTCATGAAGCCTCCTTCACCGTCATCAAAGTTGGCGAGAACCTGCACGAACGCTTTACTCAAGGTCAGAAACTGGCGATCCAGCCGGATATTTATGTAAACAAGGTTGCCACAGCCTATGGTTACACCATTCCGGGTGGGCTGATTCAATATCATTTGATCGGCAAAGAAATCTTTGAAGCCGATGACCCCGATTACCTGATCCCGGTGGAAGGCGATCTGGGCTACTCAGAATCGGCGCTGACAGAACCCTGGGCTTGTGTCGAAGCAGCCTACACCCAAAGGCGCCGCCTCTCACCGCTGGAAAATGGTAGTATGTGGATTGATGGTTACCCACAATCCGGTAAAGCATACACCTTTGCGGAAGGACTCGATAAGCCGAACAAGATTTACCTGAGCAACACCAACGATCAGATTCGCGATTTGGTTAATCTCTATAAAAGGGCGGACGCTGAAGTGATTGAGGTTAGCCCGATAGATTTGGATACAATAGCTCCCTTTGCTCAAGGAAAAACCGAAGGCAAGGGCTTTGACGATATTGTTTTAATTGAACCAACCAGTGCCGGGTTTGTTGGAGAAGTTGCGAAACACATCGCTTTCCGCGGAACGCTTAACATTGTCAACACGGAGCCGCTGGATGACAAGGTGGTCATCGATGCCGGACGCATTCACTATCACTACACCACATATATTGGCACCTCAGGCACCGAGATAAGCGCTGCTTACGGCGAAAAACGCAATCGCTCTGAGCTGAAGAATGGCGGATTGCTTGTGGTTATCGGGGGAGCCGGACCGATGGGGCAGATGCACGTGCAGCGCTCGCTTGAACTGGTTCCGGGTCCAAAAACGGTGGTGGTGACTGACATCAACGACGAAAGGCTGGAAGCCTTGCGCCAGACCGGCGACCCGATCGGCGAGAAGAATGGCAAGGAGCTGATCCTGGTCAATACCATGAAAGCAGGTGTCGACCTGGTTGAAATTGTTCGCCAGCTCTCTGATGGAAAGATGGCAGATGATGTGGTTGTTTGTGTGCCGAACGCCAAATTAATGCAAGATTCAGCGCTCTTGCTTGGCAAAGATGCCATGCTCAATTTCTTTGCCGGCGTTCCCAATGGCACCACCATTAAGATCGACCTTAATAACATCTTCCTGAACAACATGCAGTTGACAGGCACCTCCGGATCGACAGTTTTTGACCAGGAAACTGTTTTGTCAAAGGCTAACGAGGGCTCTCTTTCGCCCAATCTGAGTGTTGCCGCCATTGGCGGCTTGAACCAGGCTGTCGCTGGCATGCATGCTATGATCGCCGGAACGTATACTGGCAAGATCATCATCTACCCGCAAATGCCAGAACTCCCGCTCTTGTCACTGTCTGAAGTGGCTAAGAATTATCCGCAAGTTGCTGAAAAAATGGGACCGAACGACACCTGGACGCGCGAGGCGGAAAAAGTTTTGATTAAAGAATTTTGGATACCATGAGTAAGACCGAAAACAAAAATGTTGCCCCGACTAAACAAGGCTACCGCCTCTATTTCCAGTACCTGCTGGTTGGGGCAGCATTAGGTGCCTATTACGGAATATTTTACCGACCCGCCGACACGGGTGTGTTGTTCATTTCAGTGGTTTTACTGAGCCTTCTTTCTGCAGTCTTAGTCACGGTTATCCAAATCTGGAAAAAAGGCTACTCGTTTAAAGAGATTCTGGTGATCTACCTTAAGTCTTTTGCGATGTTTTTCCTTTTCCTGGTAATGTTGTGGGCAAGACCGATGATTATGGAATGGGGGGGAAAAGGGTTACTAATCGGCTTCACTACCTTTATCGGCGCCTTAATCGGCTTCATCATGGGAACGAGAAAGAAGCCATCAGCAACTGCCAGTGACCAGGACAAAAAGTGATATTTACGGTTACGCTCAACCCCGCGCTCGACAAGCAATTAACCGTCCCAGAGATCCGTTTTAACGATGTTTTGATTGCTGATAGCGTTCAACTAGACTTTGGTGGCAAGGGTTTCAACGTCTCGCGCATGCTTGGCGAGTTGAACCAGCCTTCCATAGCGGTCGGGTTGTTAGGCGGTCAGACTGGCAGGACCATTGCGGAAGGGTTGAGCGCGCAGGGCTTGCAGGTCGTAGCCCTCCCCGTTTCGGGAGAAACCCGCACGAACGTGACCGTGGTTACACCCGGAGGCAACCGCCATATCAAGGTCAATGAAAAGGGTCCGATGGTAACCGCGGATGAGTTAACTCTGGTTTACCGCTATATTGATGACAATGCCGGCGGCGGCACGCTTTGGGTTTTGGCTGGCAGCATTCCACCCGGGGTGGACCCCTCGGTTTACCGGCAATTGACCGAGCAGATAAAGTCTCTCGGAGGCGAGGTGGTGCTTGATACCAGCGGCAATGCTTTAAAGCAGGGCGTGCTGGCAAAACCGAAATTGGTCAAGCCGAACCTTTTTGAGCTGTCTCAACTTGCCGGAAGAGAGCTCGCCGACCTGCAGGAAATCCTGGACGCTCCGGAAATTCTGAGCGTGGTGGGAGCCGAATTTGTGGCAATATCTGCCGGTGACAAAGGAGCGCTCCTTTCTGACGGAAAAAAATTGGCGGTGTGCCTGCCGCCCGAAATCCAGGAAGCCAACCCGGTTGGCGCTGGTGACGCGATGGTAGCCGGGCTTAGTTTTGCCCTCTATCATGGCTATGACCTTGAACAGGCACTGATGTTAGGTGTCGCTTGTGGCACAGCCTCGGCAATGCAATCCGGTACCAAAATGCCCAAATGGGAATTGGTTGAGGAAGTTCGCCAGCAAGTGAAATTACTTTAGGAGGAAAACTATGGCTGATGTTAAATTGAACAAAACCTACCAGTCCGAACCCGAAGAGGTGCTCGCGGCGATCGAGAAAGTCGCCCTATCACTGGGAGGCAAGGTGCTGAGTCACGACAAGGTTGCCCAGCTTCTGATTATCCAGATGGACAAAAAGATGGAAGGCAAAGTGCTCGGAGATCGCAGCAAGCTGGAGATCAAGTATTCCACGCCCACCGACGAAAGCACCCAGGTGGAGGTATTAGCCTATCCCCTGAACGCGGTCGGTCAAAAACTGATGTTTGGGGCGCGACCCGGTGTGGTGCAAACCGTCTTGAAAACAATATTTGAAAGAGTGAATGCGATATTGCAAGTGTAACTATGACAGAAAACCCGTTTGGACGAGCGCCCGCAGACGGCGTCACCAGGCTTATTTTTGTGCGCCATGCCCAGACCGATGCCAACGCGAATCATTATTTGCAGGGGCAGTCTGACGGTGTTTTAAACGAAACTGGTATTGCCCAGGCAGCCAGAATCGCAGCGGTGTTGAAGGATTTTTTCATCGAAAAAATTTATTCCAGCGACCTGAAACGAGCGTTAGCGACCGCGCAGGCAATCGCCAAAAACCACCCTACTGAGGTCCAGCCCGATTCCCGCTTACAAGAATGGAATTGCGGCGATTGGGATCTGATGGAGACGGCTGTATTTCTCCAGATGGTCAGAGACCAGGGCATCACGCCAGCTACTTTCGCGCCGCCAAACGGTGAAACCTTTCATGACGTTCGCCGGCGAGCAGAAGCTGTCCTCACTGAAATTATCAGTCAGTCAGAGGGTAAAAGTGTCCTGGTGGTCTCGCATGGCGATTTTATTCGGTCGATGATAAGCATCCTGATGGGGATCGATATCAATACTTCGGCAAACATTCTTCTTGATAATGCGTCTTACAGCGTTCTGGAAAATCACCAGGGCAGCTGGAAGATTCTAACTATAAACAGAATATCTTAATTGGAGGCAGTACAATGAAAACGTTAGGAATTGGAGTAATTGGACTGGGGGCAATTGGGGCAAAGCACGTTAGCGTGCTTAAGAATCTTCGCGAAGCAAATATTGTGGGCGTAGCAGACCTGGACCAGGAATTGGTTGACAAAACCATTTCCGGCACCGCTATCAAGGGCTACACCGACTATCGCCAGTTGTTAGCCCACCCCGACCTCGAAGCGATCATCGTGGCAACCCCCGATCATCTGCACAAAGATATCACCATCGAAGCCGCTCAGGCTGGCAAGCACATCCTCGTTGAAAAGCCGATTGCCACCACAGTCGAAGACGGTGAGGCGATGATTGCTGCTGCCAAAGAAGCTAATGTAAAACTGATGGTCGGCTTTACTCTGCGGTTCGTGCCCCATTATGTTCAGGCGCGTGAAATCATCCAGAGCGGTAAGCTTGGCAAGGTTGTCAGTGTTTATTCACGCCGTATGAACGTGATCACCCAGGCAGACCGCCTCGGCGGACGGATCGGTGTATTGCACTTCCTTGGCATTCACGACTTCGACCTGCTGCACTGGCTGCTGGGTGTCGAGCCCGACCAGGTTTATTCAGCCGAATCCACCAGCGTTGTCAAGCGTCATCCCCAGGAAAACGAAACCTTTAACACCTTCAAGTTCAAGGATGGTACCCTGGTTTGCGCTCATATCGGCTGGAATCTGACCACAGCCCACCCTGGTGGCAGGGACTTCAAACTGACCGTGATTGGTGACAAGGGCTCTTTGGACATCGATCTTGCCAGTCAGGGTTTGATGATGTATTCTGAATTTGGATCAAAATTCCCCTCGACTGCTCCCGGTCTTGACGTGGAAGACAAAGCCTTTATTGATGCAGTTCTGGATGATAAACCTGTACCAGCAACCGGTGAAGATGGCGTAATCGCGCTGAAGATGGTGCTGGCAGCGATCGAATCGATCGAAAAAGACGCTCCGGTCAAAATCGAATAGCGCAGGAAGCAAGGGATAGAATGAGTAGAACAGAAAAATTGGATAATTTCCTTACCAAGGTGAGCGGACAGCTAATCGTCTCCTGCCAGGCAACTCCTGAAGAAGCCTTGTTTGGGTCAGACATCATGGCAAAAATGGCAATCTCAGCCCTTCGCGGCGGCGCGAAAGGTATTCGCGCGAACTCACCTGTTGATGTCAGGGCGATTCGTGATGCTATTGGTCCCGATGTGCCTTTGATCGGTCTTTATAAAGTGGTTTTCCCGGGGACACCGGTAATCATCACCGCCACAATCGGGCATGCCCTGGCAATCGCCGAAGCCGGTGCTGATGTTATCGCCATTGATGCTACTTTCAGGGTCCACCCTGAGGACGATGTGCCCGAGTTGATTCGCAAAATCCATGAGCAAACCGATTGCCTTGTCATGGCGGATATCTCCAGCTTTGAAGAAGCGGAAGCTGCGATGATAGCAGGTGCCGATGTGGTCTCAACCACGCTTTCGGGCTATACCGATTACACCCCCCAACTGGAAGGTCCTGATATCGAGCTCGTGCGCGAAACAAGCTCGCGTCTCCCGATCCCTGTTTTTGCCGAAGGGCGCTACCATTTTCCCCACCAGGTTAAGCAAGCCCTTGAATACGGTGCGACCGGGGTGGTGGTGGGCGGCGCGGTAACCCGCCCGAAAGAGATCACTGAAAGGTTCGTGAAAGTGATCCAGGGGTAATACATGGCTGAAAAAACAGATTGCTGGTTCTGCCAACAATCTGTTTTATTAAGGAGGTTGTTATGACAAAATATCTGCTCGGAGTCGACATTGGCACAGGCTCTTCCAAAGGGGTCTTGATCGAAGCCGATACTGGAACCGTTTTCGCGCAAGCGTCAATTATGCATGGTGTCTCTCTGCCATATCCGGGCTGGGTGGAACAAGACGCTGAAGAAATTTGGTGGGGCGAATTTGTCCAGATTACCCGTGAATTGCTGCAGGATTCAGAAGTCAACCCTCTCGATATCCTGGGCGTAGGCGTCTCAGGTATTGGTCCCTGCGTTTTGCCGGTGGACGAAGATTTCAACCCACTGCGACCAGCAATTTTGTATGGAATTGACACCAGGGCAACTGCCGAAGTTGATCAATACTTGTTTGAATTGGGTGAAGAAGAAGTCTTCAGGCGTTCAGGCAGCAGCCTGGACTCATCCTCGCTTGCGCCGAAAATTTTGTGGCTTGCCAATAACGAGCCAGATGTCTATGACAATGCCCGCTGGTTCCTGACCAGCCAAAACTTTATCGTCGCCCGGCTGACTGGCAAAGCGTCAATCGACAACTATTCCGCCTCAACTTACTCACCGATTATCGAAGTGGAAAATCATCAGTGGATCGATGAGACTACTGCAGGAATCAACCCGATCGATAAACTACCCCAAAAATACTGGACGACAGAGATTATTGGCGGGGTTACCCCGAACGCTGCCCAGATCACCGGTTTAACCCAGGGAACACCTGTGATTGCCGGAACGATCGACGCGGCAGCCGAAGCAGTCAGCATCGGTAACTCGCAGGTTGGTGAAACCATGGGTATGTTTGCCAGCAGCAACTCCATCATCGCCCTGACTGACAACTACACTCGCTCGAAGACTTTCTGGGGGCTCAACTGGCTTTTCCCCAACCAGTTTGCTGTGGTTGGCGGGATGGCGACAGTTGGAAGCATGACCAAATGGTTTCTGGAGAACATTTTCAAGCCTTCTCCAGACATGCCGGATGAAAACCCTTACGCGCAGATGACTGAGTTCTTAAACATGTCGAACCCCGGTGCCAATAACTTGGTTGCCCTGCCGTATTTTGAAGGCGAACGCACCCCTGTGAACGACCCAATCGCGAAAGGAGCCTTTTTTGGGCTGACACTGCGGCACACCCAGGCGGATCTTTATCGCGCACTGCTCGAATCGGTTGGCTATGGAATCCGCCATAATCTCGAAAAGCTTGCCCAGGAAGGCATCCAGGTCAACCTGATCAATGCTGTAGGCGGTGGCTCAAAGAATCTGGGCTGGATGCAGATCATCTCTGATATCGCCGAAGTGGAAGTCCGCGTCCCGCAGGGTGTTTCTGGGGCGGCTTATGGTGACGCGATCCTGGCTGGAATCGGGATTGGACTGTACAAAGATGCCTCACAGGCGAAAATCTGGGATCAGGATGCCCTGCACCTGACCCCCAGCCACACTGATTCAGAGCGCTACCAAAGGCTTTACCGCGTCTATCGCAGCCTTTACCACCAAACCAAAAACCTGCTTCCCTTGCTTAAATAGCAATTTCGTAGGGATTTGGGTTCTTGAAAATTCGAATGCACGTCGTAATGGGCCCGCCAGAAACTGGCAAGTCAAAGATAACCGCGGGCTCACTCTGACGGCAACCTCATTTGCAGCGTATAGCTATTGGAGTGCATCGCGAGACCATTGCACAATTCTTCTGCTTCCGAGACTTGCGATTACACTTTTTTGACCATGGAGAGATATCTACACAGGTAAATCGCAAGCGTGATTTAGGCTCCTTTACGGAACCAAGAATTTCAACAATGTGTTACTCAAGGCATCCGACACCCAAACCGAGCCATCCTGCCCGATTGTGACACCACTGATCACATTCATCATATAGCTGTTGTCAAATCCGCCCCAGATAAACTCAAAATTGCCTTCCGAGTCAAATACGATCACTCTCCCTCGGTCCGGGTCGGTGACAAATACCCGCCCCGCGTCATCCAGCGCCAGGAAGGGCTTGTTGTCCAGCGTGTCACTGCTCCAGGCATCCACCGCCCATTCGTTCACTGGCAAAAACACCAGCCCGGTGGGATCGGCTTCAAACACCTGCACGCGGTAGTTCCAGGTATCAGCAATATAGACCCGCCCGTCATCAGCCACGGCGATGCCAACCGGCTCGTCGAGCTTGCCGGCTTCCAGCCCAATGCCACCAAATTGGGTCAGGTAATTGCCCATGCTGTCAAAAACTACCACGCGTTGTTTGCCGGTGTCGGTTACAAACACGCGGTTAGCTTGGTCGATCGCAATCCCGCGCGGTCCCCAAAAGCCGTCAATTGTGCCAACAATATCGAAAGCATTCCACATTCGCAAGAACGTGCCGTCAGGTGAAAATACCTGGATGCGGTGGTTCCACGTGTCTGCAACATAAACCAGCCCATCTGGTCCCACTGCCAAACCCCAGGGCTCGTTAAATAACCCGCCCGGCACTTCGCCTGCCAAAACGTCACCAAAACCACCCCAACTGTTCAGGTACATGCCTTGCGCGTTAAGGTGCACGATGCGGTGATTGCGCGAATCAGCAACATAGAGGCTGCCGTCTGGCGCTGTGGCAATGTCGCGTGGAGCATTCAACAATGCATCGCCAGCAACGCTGATGACCATCTCGGGTTCCAGTAAGATCTCACCGCCCTCATAGGGGTCTACTCTCGGCGTCTCTGGCTCGGGGCTGATACCAAACTCCCAGATACGGGCTGCGACATCTTTCTTGATGAACATGCGGGCGTTATCTGCTGGCGACCAGGTTGCCAGTGTTAGTGATGGGTTATTAAAAGCAAGCGCATATTCGCTATAATCACGGTTGAACCAAAGCTGCCACAACGCCGACCGCTTGGCAGGTGAGCTTAAATCATCCATTATTCTGCTCAAACTCCAGTTACGATAGAGGTCTTCGTTGGGCCACCACATACGCTTGTAGTCGTACTGGTAATAGTCGTCACGGACAACCGGTTCGATCCGCGAGAAGTTCGATGTGCCCACCACGATAATTGGGTAATCCTGAAGTGATTTGGTCACTTCGGTGCCAAAGTCATATTTGTTGGGGTAGTCGCGCATGTACCACCAATAGGGGTAGCGAGCGTCGTTATCGTAAGCGATCGGGATCGACTTATCGCCATAGAGCCTTTTTGAGATCGTCTCGATCTGCTCAACCGTGTTTTTCATATCCTCAGTTGAGTGCGCGTAGACAAGCAATTCGCGGGCGTTGTCATAATCGATGAAGGCAGCCCGCCAAGCGGTCCGTGCGGTTTGCAAACCAAGGAGGGCAGCAAAAACCAACAGACCGAGGCGCATGAATGTGCGCCGGTTCCAGCCCTTCAACAAATAGACCAAGCCAATACCTGTAGCAATCGTTCCCACCAGGGCAAGCAGAAAATCGCTGGTTCCTTCCAGTTGGGCAAGCTCTTTTCCCTGGAAGGGTGGGTTGTTGCCGAAAATTGAACCCAAAAGGCTGCCGGCAGCCAGCAGGAAAACCCCTGCCAATATCACCACAAGCCAGCCTTTTCGCTGCCAGATCGCTTTCCAGTCAGTTTTCTCAACAAGGTAACCGAAAGCCCAGCCGCTGGTCAGGATCATCGGCATGGTGATGTGCGTGGTAAGCCAGGGCATGCGCTCGCCAGCCACTGTAAATGCCAGCAAACTCACCAAAGACCAGTACAGCAACAGCAGCAGGGTCGGCAGTTCCCCTGCTGGTTCTCCCACTTCATCTACCACGGGGAAAATCCGCAGATACCAGGGCGGCGCTTCTATTGCTGTTGACGCTTCAAGGTCCAGCAAGTCCAATTCGGCGGTCTCTTGCTGCAGTTCCTTTTCCAGCGGCTCTTCGAGATACCCAACAGGCTCGAGAATTTCAACATTTTCCTGTGTTGTCTCTTCGGCTGGAAGCGGAATGAACCCGTCGGCTGTTGAGCCAAAAAACAAGCGGTTTTTCAGACCGATAATGAAAGCCACCAGCACGCCAAAAGCCGGTAAAAATTCATAGAACGGTACTTGCACAAAGGCATAATAATACAAAGGCTGGGTGCCGCGCTCGACCGCTTGCTGATCCATCCAGTAACCCAGCGCGCCGACGATTCCTTTGAAAAACCCCTCGCCGTGCGAGAACATGGTGGTATAGAAAACAATAAAAATTCCCCAGAAAATTGCCATGCTGCGCAGAAACACCTTGCGGTTCCAGAGCATCCCCAAAAAGACAGAAATTAAGACCAACGCCGCAAAAACGATCCCCGATCGAATGATTCCGGCTTGGGAATAATCGGTTGGGTCAAACCCGAGCAAACGCAGCGGGATGGCAGTCAGCAGCGGCAAAATCAGGATTAATTGCAGCCAGATCAGGTCAAAACTGCGCAGGTGGCTCAGTTTCTTCCAACCATACCCTTTGAAAAGCATCACCAATGCGAAAGCGATGGCTACAACGGTGATGCCAGCACTGATTAGCAGGGGAATATTTGTGATAGCAGCTGGTGCTTCGACGATGGTGGGGTCTGCCGCTATTGCTGTCTCAGCGCCATTCGAATCGAGCAGGTAGAACCCCATGGTGATCATCAGCATTGCCAGGGTGACAACCACGGCGACTTTGAAGAGCCCTTTTGAACGCGCGTTGGACCATTGCTTGCGCAAAATCTCGCCTATAAACAAAAGTGCCAGGAAGATCAGGGCTTCCGCCGAAAAGATAAACGATGTTGCCTTGTCGGCGTAATGCATGGCGGTGATAAAAACCAGCCAATAGAGCCATTTATGCCTGCCATCCTCAAGGTAACGCAGCATCAACCACAACATCACCAGCCCCCAGAAGACGATAAAGACCTCGTTTCGGGTGTAACGGCTGTAGAACAAAATGTATGGCGAGATCATGAAGAGCGCGCTGGCAATCAACGCGCCAACCCGCCCGAGGTAGCGCCTCCAGGCGAAAATTGTGAAGGCGACAATGGCGATGCCAAAAAGCGCCGCAGGAATGCGGGCGGAGAAATCGGAATCACCAAACATAAAGTAGGAAAATGCCAGGGCGTGGAACTGGAAAGGACCGTGCGTGACCGGATCGTAGACATAGCCGCTAAAGTTATAGGCTGGAACCACGTGGTTAATCTCGTCGTGCGACATCGTGCGCGCGTCCAGGTCGTAAAACCGCGTAAAAACCGTCAACAGCAAAATGGTAATGATCAGCAGCTTTTCAACTGTCAGCGCTTGCCACCAGGCGAAAACCGGTTTGTCAAGCCAGCTATCCCGGCGGGTATTATTCTTGGCAGAGAGAATGGCTAGATCCATAAGACGCTCCGTTTGTAAAAACTCGAATTAGATAATCAATTAAGGATACCTTGTCGAAGGTAAAACGGCAAGCCAAAAGGTTGTGTAGGCGCAATTCTCATTGTGAATGTAAGCCATGGTTTTTACCTTAATTTCGATACATAAGCGTACGGGGAGGTCCCAATCGTGAGCGCTCTATGATCGCTTACCTGGTCAGACCTCCCCAGCTCAAGAATTGTGGACAGGTATTGAACACCGAACACTAACCTTGATTCCAACGGGGTGGGTTTGGCTGATTTAAAAATTTACCTATGCTTACGTTCTGAACCCATCCCTACCGTTGTAATAATCTAAAATTTCTCACATCGAGAATTGCTCAGTTGTGTAGGGCAGGTTGGCATGCCAATCGATCTTATCCTGTTGCGTGAATTCGACCCCCTGTTCCCTGTTTTCTGACTAAAAATCATTTGACGAGGGGGGAAGTGCGTGCTAAAATATCAGTCCCTTTACGGGCGCGTAGCTCAATGGTAGAGCAGCGGCCTTTTAAGCCGTTTGTTGGGAGTTCGATCCTCCCCGCGCTCATTTTTTGTTTAAGCAGAGAGCGGCATAGCACAGGTATAATGATCAAAACCTACCAACGAGGTGACGCATGAGCAAACAAAAACTGCCTTACGGGTTGTGGCACAGCCCGGTCTCCCCGGCTATGATCGCTGGGGGCATCCGCCTGAACGATGTCCAATTCTCACCTGATGGCAAAACCCTGGTCTGGTCGCAGTCACAAGACGGCAAAACCAGCCTTTTCGCCTGGCGCGAGGGAAGTGCCGCCTGGGAGCTGAGCGGCGAGTTCAACCCCTCTGGTGCGGTTGGTTACGGCGGCGGAGACTTTTTTGCCGGCAACGACCGTGTTATCTTCTGCGACCGCAATGGCAGGCTTTACTCAAAGCCCTACGATTCAGAGCTGCCCAAGGCACTGACCCCCGGTTTTGGCGGCTGCGCGTCACCTGTTTTGAGCCAGGACGGAAGCTTCATCGTTTTCGTACACACCTACGAAGGGCGCGACGTGTTGGCAAGCGTTCCAGCTGATGGTTCAACCTGGCCCACCATTTTGCGGCAGGGAGCCGATTTTTACATGCAGCCCACCTTGAGCCTGGATGGCTCGCTAATCGCCTGGGTGGAGTGGGATCATCCGAACATGCCCTGGGATGGCTCGCGCCTGATGCTGGGAATGCTGAGCGAAGAGTTAGATCCTTCGCAAAAAAGACTCAGGATGACAGAAGTTCGGCAACTTGCGGGAAGCGACCAAATTGCCACCTTTCAACCAGCTTTTTCTCCCGATGGCAGCAAACTGACCTGGCTGCAAAACAGTGCCGATTTTGACGACCTGGTCGTGCTCGACCTGGAAACCGACAGCCGCCAGGTACTGATCGAGAACCAAAACATGCTCCCTCCCGCTTGGGTGCAGGGCATAAGGACGCTGAATTGGACTGCGGATGGAGAGGCGATTGTCTATCTGCTCAATCACCATGGCAGAGTGACATTACAGAAAGCGTGTTTAAATGGTGATCAAGGTGAATGGAATAAGCAATCCAGTTCCTTACAATTCACTCAAATTGAACAGCCCACCATCGCTCCCGACGGCACACTGGCATTCATCTCCCAATCGGTCAGCCGCGCCCCTCGTATCGCCTTGCTCAAAAATGGGCTGGTGCAGACCATCGCGCGAAGCAGATCTGATGTGCTCCATGAGGCGGATTTCTCAGTGCCGCAATCGTTTAGCTGGACATCTTCAGACGGGGTCGAGATTTTCGGGCTCTATTATCCGCCATCAAATCCTCGCTATGAAGGTGAAGGTGCTCCCCCGACGATTGTGTACGTACATAGCGGTCCCACCTCACAGGTATTCGATGGCTACAATCTGGAAGCAACCTTTTTCACCAGCCGGGGCTACGCCTACTTCACGGTCAACTACCGCGGCAGTACCGGCTTTGGTCGCAGTTACCGCGACGCTCTGAAGGGCAACTGGGGCAAAATTGACCTGCAGGACGTAATTGAAGGCACCCAAGCGCTGGTGGTTGCTGGTCTGGCAGATGCTAACAAGTTGGTGGTCAAAGGCAGCAGCGCCGGCGGCTACACCGCGTTGAACGCACTGGCGCACCACCCCGGTTTCTTCAAAGCTGGCTTAATCTCTTATCCTGTCGCCAACCTCTTTTTGATGGATATGGACACGCATAAATTTGAGGCGCACTACAACGCCTCGCTGGTTGGCAGGTTGCCCGAAGCGGCAGAGAAATACCAAGCCTGGTCACCGGTTTTCCATGCCGATAAAATTCGGGATGCTGTCGCGATTTTCCACGGCAGTGAAGATAAGACGGTCTTGCCCGAACAATCCGAAGCGATCGCCGCGATCCTCAGTGCAAATAAGGTGCCGCATCTTTATAAAGTGTTCGAAGGTGAGGGGCATGGTTTTCGGAAAAAGAGCACGGTTGTCGATTTTTATGAAACCTTCGACCGCTTTCTGAAGCAGCAGGTGATTTTTAGTCAATAACGTGCCTGCGATGGAATATGGAATGGCAGAGCTTGCTGTTTTACCAGGTAAACCAAAATCGCCCATGGCAAAAGCAAGCTGAGGAGGAAACAAAAACCACCCGGATGGGTGGTCGAGGCGGAGAGGGCGGGATTCGAACCCGCGATACCTCGCGGTATACTCGCTTTCCAAGCGAGCGCACTAGGCCAACTATGCGACCTCTCCGCGTGAGCGCCTATTATATCAGAGAACTACCGGATTTTGGCAAGGTTTTTGACCCAGAGAATTGCCATTTGTAGGCGTGGATCCCAGACGCCCGATTCTGTTAAGACCTTCACAGGATGACAATTATCAACGTATAATTGCCCCGGAGGATCTATGACCAAAAACTATTTTCTAGACCCTAAAAAATTCGGCAAGCAAACCCGCAACATAATCCTGCTTTATACAATTACCGGCATCATCGCCCTGATCGTGATCTTCGTGCTCCAACACGTCACCGGTACCAATGATCCCGCCTGGCTGGCGATCATATCCATCCCGGTTTTGCTGGTTTTCATCGGGTGGCGATCCATCCGCATGCGCAAAGATTTGTGGGAGAATTACATTCTTACGCTGGAAGATGATGTCTTCATCCAAAACCAGCCTAATTACCCTGAAACCCGTGTGGCAATGAGCTCAATCCTCTCTTCAGAAGAGACCAAAGAAGGGCTTTACCTTTCTTCACGGCAGGGCACCCGCATTTTCGGCATTCCGCGCCAACTAAGAGATGAAGATTATGAAGAGCTAAGCCAATATGTAAAGGAAACCCTCGCTGCTAGGAAGGCAGAGGGAGTGTCGGAAGAAACAGAACCAACCGCTTTTGAATCGCTTCCAGAATCGAGTGAGCTCGAAGAGGAAAAGGACTAATACTTCTGAAAGAGGGGGTTATCCGATTCTTTTCATCAGACGCCAGGCAGGCTCGTGCACAGCCTGCCATTGATTATTCTGATCGCGGTAGCGCCAGCGACCTTCCTCCGTGCCGACCACCTGATAGCCATGCCGCTCATACATGTGCCGCGCCCGGCTATTTTCGCGAGCCACATTGATTCGCAGGGTATCAAATCCCCGCCCGACCAGGTAATTTTCAAGGAATTCAAGCATAAATCCACCGAGACCCTGGTTGCGGTACACGGGTTTTAATCGAAAGGAAAACAAGTAAGCGCGGTGAATGCCATCGGCAAGCTCCGACTGACTGGAAAGCAGCATTAAAAAAACCTGCCCAACGATTTTGCCTACCTCGTTCTCGACCACCCAAATCAGGGTACTACCGCTAAGGCTGTTTTGAAAATGTTGGCGGTAGAGGTGCCGAAAGTGCGCGTATTCACCGTCCCACTCCATCCCGCGCAGGTCTTCTTCCTGTGCCTGGCGGATGCGCACAACCTGGTTGTCATCCATCGTGTAGATTGTGGAAGGGAGGGCTTGTGTGGTCATTCTGATTTCAGCAAACGCTCTAACAGGGCAAGTTCTTCTTCATAGCTGTTTACCTCACCATCAAGCGAGGCACTGAGTAATTCGTTCAAAATGATGTCATAACGTGGTGAAGGTGGCAGTCCTCTTGCTTTTAAGTCCGCGCCGGTCGTATAGGTCTTGACCCGTCTGTAGTTGTCCAGATAGGCAGCCAAAAGCTGTTTCTGCTCTGGCTTCTCATTGGTGAACATCACCGTCCTGATCACCATTTCAGGGAAAACCGAGAGGGTTTGGGTTGCCTGGCTGGTGCGAAGCTGCAAAATGACCGGTAGTTGCTCCCGCAGATGGGCGGTTTGCCGGATTTTTCCGACCAGGTCCGCAGTCAATCGTAAGCGGCTGCCCAGTTCTGAGATGGTTCCATCGGAGTAGACCTCCAGCCACAGTAACCATATGACGGTTTGCAAGTCTTTCAAACTTAAGATGATATCATTTGCGCAGGCAGCCGCCTGCTGAACGCGGGTTTGTTGTAAGGCAGACCAACTTAACTCCGGGTGGATCGCAGTGAGGATGCCCAAATTTTGCAGGGTTTGCATGATTTGGGGTGCTTTCGCTTCCAGAAAGATCAGGTCCAGTTCGTGTTGAATTCGCGCTCCTGAGAGTTGGTCAATGAGCGGCAAACTGGCTTGGAGCAGGCTCAGCGTGCGCTCTTCGATTTCGAAATCAAAACGCTCGGCAAAACGCACTGCCCTCAGCATCCTGGTGGCGTCGTCAACAAAAGAAAGTGCGTGCAAGACCCTGATTTGTTTTTGCATCAGGTCGTCATAACCGCCCCAAAAGTCAAATAGCTGCCCATAATTCTCGCCATCCAGCCGCAGCGCCAGGGTGTTGATGGTGAAATCGCGGCGGTGCAGATCCATCTTAATGCTGCTGCGCTCAACAACAGGCAGTGCTGCCGGTCGGTCATAGAACTCGGTGCGCGCACTGATCAGGTCAAGATGCTCTGGCAGTGCCCCGGAATCGGGCTCTTCGATGCCTAACTTCGCCAAAATGTTCTCACGATCTTCTGTGAGAATCCACTTGGCTGTGCCAAAACGCCGGTGTGCCACGACACGACCGCCATAGATGTCAACCAGGTGATCGGCAAACCCAATCGCGTCACCTTCAAGCACGATGTCAAAGTCCTGACTGGGGCGTTCCAACAACAGGTCACGCACAAAGCCACCAACCACATAGGCAGGCAAATTTTGCAGCCTGGCGTGCTCGGCGACAGCCAGCAAAAGCGTCTTGCGTGCGGGTGTCAGCGCTTCATCCAGGGCTGCCACCATCTCATGCTGTGAGAGCGTTTTACCGTTGGTGGTAAGCGTGCCAATCAGATCTGTGCGCGTCACGATCCCAATCACTGCACCGCTATCTGGGTCAACCACGGGCACTTGCCCCCATCCGCTGTTGCCCATAATCTGTTTCAGCCGCGTCAGAGAGTCCTGCGGGAAAACCCTGATCTCTCCGGCTTCCATCAAGTCCTCAACGCACTTCTCGAGGTTGTGCTGCAATGCGCGGTCGACGTTGCGACGAGTGAGCAACCCGATCACCCTGCCGTCTCTGACCACCGGGTAGCCTTCATAACCATAACGATTCATCAGACGAGCGGCTTCACGCACCGGCATGCCCGGGTCGAGCACCAGCGGGTCCAGCGACATAATCTGGTGAACCTTTGATTCGGGGGTCACCACCACCGGTAGAAATCGCAGCACCTCGTCAACAGTTTCCTGCACGAGCAGGCGGGTGTTTTCGGGGGTTGGTCTGTCAGCTGGGCGGATCAGGGCAGAAGATGCCCTTTTGTGTCCGCCGCCTTTGAAATGGCGCGCCAACTGCCCGACATCCAGGTTGTCAATGGTCGAGCGCGCGACCAGGCGCACACCCTGCTTGGTCGACACCACCAAAATGAGCCCTGCCGGGTCAAGGAAATCGCGCAGCTTGTGTGCGACCGATGAAATTTCGTCGTTCAAATCAAAGGCATCCGCGCTGGCAACCTGAATCTCGAACCCTTCGATGCTGTGGCTGGTCAGGTTGGTCAATAAACGGTCGTATAACTGCATTTGAATATTGGTCAGCGGTGGGTTGAGATAGCGAGAAACCAGATTGAGGTCGGCGCCCTGCTCAAGCAAAAACGCGACAGCGCGGGCATCCCTGGCTGTGGTATTGCTATAGCCCAATGACCCGGTGTCCTCATAAATTCCCAGCAATAGCATGGTGGCTTCCAGAATGCTGAGCCTGATCTCACCATCCTGTATTTTTTCGACCAGCAGGGTCGAACAGGCACCAGTGGTCTGTAAAAACATTTCCCAATCGGGGTGAGATTGCTTTTTGCGGGGGTGGTGGTCGATTACCGTGACTTTTGTTTCTTCGGTCAGCCCTCGCAGGGTTACCAGCGATTGCGTGTCCACCAGGTAAACATGCTCGATCGGCTGGTTTGGCAGGTCTTTGAGCGTGGAAAAGCCCAATTCCTGACCATACTTCTTTAAAAAATCACTGCCATTGCGATTGATCTGCCGGGGAAGCAGCGCGTAAGCTCCTGGCACGAGCAATCGCGCCCCCAGCATGGATGCCAGGGCGTCGAGGTCGGCTTGCTCGTGGGTCATAATCAGTTGCATGTGCTTCTCGCGCTAAAGCTGTGGTTTCAATTTTCGTACCAAACAGCCTGATTGTCAGGATTATAAGCATTATAAATGGATTGGGAGAGCCGGGCAAAGAGTGGGTTAGCCACATCGTACAAGAATTGCTCAGGGGTGTAGGCAAAAACCACCAAAACATAGTCTCCACCCGGAGTGAAAACCAGCGCGCTGTCACTCATCGTGTGAATCAACCCGTCCAAATCGACTGTCCATCCATGCTTGTGCCCGATGGTAGCCTCTGGTGGAAGCCCGGCTTCCAGCAGCGCCAGGATTTTGTTGCCCTTCAAATACTCGATCATCAGCGCGCATTCGTTTGCGGTGACCTGCCCGCCAAACAATGCCTGTTCGCCGGTGGAGCAGTGGTAAATCCTTGCCAACAGATCTCCGGCTTCGCTCGGAACGGTTTGGTTGTATAGATCAGGATCAAGGTTGATGTCTGTACGCGAGTTTGCCGGCGTGCTGATGCTTTCCAACAAGGGCGAGCCTGGTTCAAAATAACCAGCCATGAAGGTGTTTTCATAACCCAGCTCGCGCAGGTCTTCTGTGACCATCAACGGACCGCGATTGTTATCCATATAAGCCTTCATCAACCCATCAGCCGGGGGGTTAAGCGATTCAGCGATCATTTGGCTCATCCAGTTGACCGCTTGGTTGGGCAGCGGCTCAGAAAGGCGTCTCATCGTCGATACCATGATTGGGATCTTGATCGTACTGGCGGCTGAATAAGCCACATCTACGGGCACATCCTGGTGATCCAAAATGGCAAAGTGCATCAGCTCACCGCTTCGTAAGTCCTGCAGGTAAACTTCTGCCAGCCCATCGAATCTATCCAGCAGGAATATCTGCCTGAGCATGATTTCAAGGTTGCGCCAATTCAGCGGGAGGGCAGCTTGCTGGTTAATGCTCAACTCGACCACCCGTTCGGTGGGGGAGAGCAGTGCGCGCTCAACTTGTTCAATGGTTTGAGTGAGCGAGGCAAGTTGGTAGCCGGGCTTACCGGGAGTGAAATTGGTGCTGTAAAGAATCGGAGTCGCAACAGTGGGTGGCTGATCGTATCGCAGGCTGAAAACCTGGTCAAGGAAGTTGGCAAGCTGATTTTCATCGAGTCTATATACAGGTTCAAGCGCCCGTGCGATTTCGGGCAAAGGTTTGCCCCAGAAGGAATCCCAAAAACCTCTGCTCTGCTGCGAACCTTCAAGCTGAGCGAGGGTTGCCTCGACATCAATCGCGAACCCTAATTCAACCGGGGAAAACTGCATGCGTGCCTGGTTATAGCGGAGTTCAACAGGGAGTGCGTAAGCCTCCGCGATTCGTTTGGCAGCTTCTTTGGGGCTCAAACCTCCAAGTGGCATGCCGTTCAGCGTGGTGTAGTTAGGAACACGCTCAGGTATCGCCCTGAAATCTGCCCAAGCTTTTATGCCCAGCACAAGGCTCGCCAAGATAAAAACGAGACCGATGCCTAATAGTATTCCACGCGGGGAATTCTTCTTTTTCTTCCTGCTGAAACTTCTGTATCTCTTCATTGAGACGATTTTACCATCAGCGCCTTCAAGTTGCCTTAGGCATGTCAGCAATTCTCAATGTGAATGTGTTCAGATCTAAAATACAGAATGCAGGGGTAATCGAACTCCGAAACGGCAGGGGCGGGTTCAGAACGCGAGTGAAGATGATTTCTTAATCAGCTAAACCCACCCCATTGGAATCACGGTTGATTTTCGGTTTTTAATGCCTGTCCGTAGTTCTTGAGTCGGGGAGGTCTGACTATCTAAGCGGTGATTGAGCGCTCACGATTGGGACCTCCCCCTACCCTCATGTCTATATAGCTTTTGCACTTTACCAGGGTAAAAACTTTGGTTTAATTTCACATTTAAAATTGCTGCCTCAGGCATGTAACCCTACTACGGTTCTCTTCATTTCATATATAATTAGATCGTTGCGGGATTAAGGAGAAAAGCGATGAAGAACCAAAAGAAAATAAGTCGAGGATGGGGTTTTTTAGGCGCGGTCACGGCACTTTTGCTCGCGAAGGTTGGCTGGATCCTTTATAGCAAACGTTATATCGACCACCATGCCAAACTGAATCCGATAATCGATGCCGAACAACACACTTACAATTCCCACAGCGCTGGCGCGATAAATTTTTACTCGAACGGCGGAGGCAACAAAACACCACTGCTGCTGGTACACAGTCTTCACCTCTACGCTGGTTTATTTGACATTCTGCCAATCTTTGAGGCCTTTCGCACTGCCCGCCCGGTTTACGCCATCGACATGCCTGGTTTTGGACGATCAGAAAAAACCGACCGGGCATACCGACCATCAATGTACCAGGAAGCCATCACAGATTTCATCAAGAACCAAATTGGTAAACCCTGTCACGTTTTGTCTTTGGGTAATTCAAGCGCTTACGCTGCCATGGCAGCGGCAGAAAACCCGGAATGGGTCCGCTCGCTGGTGATGATCAACCCGGTTGGTTTCGAAATGCCCCAGCCGTATTCTCTTCGCTGGTCAAAATACCGCGAAGCAATCAAGGATCTGCTGCTTTCGTTCCTCAAAGTGCCGCTCTGGAGTCTGCCTATTTACGATCTCTTCGCCAGCCGACCAAAAATAGCCGAGTTTTACCATAAGCGCTTTGCCTATACCCCACCCCGCGACCTGATTGACCTGGCTTACACTTCCGCCCATACCCCCGGAGCACATTTCGCCCCGATCGTGCTGATGAGCGGCAAGCTGGCAGTGGAAGACACGCGTGAACGCTTTTACGAAAAATTGAACCAGCCTGTCCTGGTTGCCTACGCCAACACACCCGGGACCAGTTTTGATATGCTGCCACAACTTGTTAATGAAAAGCCGAACTGGTCTGCCTTCCGTAGCCGCAACACCCGCGACTACCCACATTTTGAACAATCCGGAGAGCTTTTCAGGCGGTTCGATTTATTCTGGAAGAAACACGACCAAACGAGCATATAATCATGGACGTAAAACCTAAAAAATCAGGAATCCATCCCCTCAGCCTTGTCGGCGCGGTTGTATTTGCGCTGGTTTTGATCGGAGGGGCTTACCTGGTTTTTCGTTCTCAAACAGCCCGTTCACAGACCCCACAAACGACACCGCAATACCTGATGACAATTTTGCCCGCACCAACCGAAACGCCTACGTTGATGCCCACAGAGATGCTGCCCACGCCAACACTTGCAGATGTCTCAATTTTGCCCCCCGATGTTGTGGCGGTTGGGCGTTATGTCAAAGTGGTCGGCACCCAGGGGTTGGGTTTACGTATGCGCGCCGAAGCTGGCACTTCCGCTGAGGTCAATTTCCTGGCGATGGATGATGAAGCCTTTAAAATTATCGATGGTCCTGTCGCCCGCGATGGCTATACCTGGTGGCATTGCGAAGCCTTGCTGGATAAATCGCGTTCTGGTTGGGCGGCTGAAAGTTATTTGCACGTACTCGAGTTGAGTACGACACAACCATGAATCAGAAGGGTATGATTTGAACTTATTTAATCGCAGTCACAAGCAACACAGCGCCAAACGCAAAAAAGCCAGCTTTTTGCCTGGCACAGCAGTTGATATCCAGGCTGCCCTGGCGCAATCGCCTGGCAAAGCGCGTGAGCACATGGAAGACGCTGCTTCCAGCATGATCTTCCAGCAGGGCGCCTGCGGGCAAGAGAGACGAACAGGCTTGTTTGTGATCGCCGATGGCATGGGCGGGCACCTCAACGGCGAGTTAGCCAGCTGCCTAGCGGTCAAGGTGCTGAATGAACGGATGACGCCTTTACTGCAGGAAGAGCAAGATTATCCCGTCAACCAAATTGAAGAGCAACTGACCGCAGCTTTTGAGGCAGCCCAGCAGGAAATCCTCACCCAGGTTAGCGGCGGTGGAACGACGCTGACAGCTGCATTGGTAATCAACAAAAAACTATATTTCGCCCATGTTGGCGACTCGCGCCTTTACTGGCTTGATTGCCAGGGTAAACCAGAGGTGCTTACTCGCGATCACTCGCTGGTACAACGTCTGGTCGATCTTGGACAGATCAGCAAAGCTGATGCTGAAGTGCATCCGCAGAAAAACGTGCTCTACCGTGCCCTGGGGCAGACGGACGGTTTCAAGGTTGACCTGGGCTATCGCGAAATGGAAGCTCCAGGTTATTTGCTAATTTGTTCGGACGGCTTGTGGAGCATGGTTGAGGAGAAAAAGCTTGTCAGCGAAGTTTGTGCCGACAGACCGTTATCAGAGCGTGCTCACACCATGGTGGAGATGGCGAACCAGGCTGGCGGACCGGATAATATCAGTGTGATTCTTGTGGAAATCTCATAGGAGTGGTAAATGGATAGCAATAAAAAACGAATCTTGGTTGTTGACGACGAAAAGGGACTCGCGAAAATTATTCGCCTGAACCTCGAACAGGATGGTTTTGATGTGGTGGAAGCCTATAACGGCGCGCAGGCGATGGAAAAACTGCGCACAACTTTGCCTGACTTAATCTTACTGGATGTGATGATGCCCGACATGGATGGTTTTACCGTGCTGAAAATGGTGCGCGAAATTGGCAGCATTCCGGTAATCATGCTGACTGCCAAAGGCGAGGAGGATGACAAGATCAAGGGGCTTGAATTGGGCGCGGACGATTATGTCACCAAGCCCTTCAGTCCACGCGAACTCACCAGCCGCATTCGGGCGGTTTTACGAAGAGGCGACTTTAGCCGCGGCGAAGAATCGGGCAAGATCGTGGTTGACGATCGCCTGACGATCGATTTTGACCGCCACGAAGTTTGGGTTGAGGGCGAATTGGTCAAATTGCGCCCGACTGAATACCGTCTGCTTTACCATTTGGTGCAGAATGCCGGCTGGGTCTTGACGCATGACCAGATTTTGAACAAAGTTTGGGGTTATGAATACGAAAACGAACCGCACTACGTGCGGCTTTATATCAATTATTTGCGCAAAAAACTGGAAGTAGACCCCTCTGACCCGCAATACATCCTGACCGAACGGGGCATCGGCTATCGCTTCGTCGATTACAAGCGCTAAACTTTCTTAATAAAATGTTGGGACGACCACAGCCGGTCGCCCAAATTGTCTGAGGACAACAAAATCGACTTATAATATTAGCCTATCAGCTTTCCGCGAGGCACAACGGAGGTATGTATGGCAAAGAAAAAACTCAAACCGGACTCCAAAGACCAAAAATATAAATCTGACGCTGTCGCTCAGCAGGATAAATCAACAGAAGCTGATCCTGACATCAGACCTGAAAAACGAAAGAATCTTTCCACAAAAGCTTACGAACGCGAGCTTGAAAAACTTCAAATAGAGCTGGTCAAACTCCAATATTGGGTCAAAGATAAAGGCTTGAAAGTAGTGGTGATCTTTGAAGGTCGCGATGCTGCCGGCAAGGGCGGCACAATCAAGCGCATCACCGAAACGCTCAACCCCCGAATCGTACGGGTGGTCGCGCTGCCCGTAGCAACCGAAAAGGAGAAGTCCCAATGGTACTTCCAGCGCTACGTTGCCCACCTACCGGCTGCCGGCGAAATGGTGCTTTTTGACCGTTCGTGGTACAACCGCCCCGGCGTGGAGCGAGTGATGGGCTTCTGTACACCGGAACAGGTGGAGGAGTTCTTTCGCTCAGTGCCTGAATTTGAAAAGATGCTGATCCGCTCTGGCATTATCCTGATTAAATATTGGTTTTCGGTCAGCAACGAGGAACAAGAACGTCGTTTCCAAGCCCGGATAGATGACATAACCCGGCAATGGAAGCTCAGCCCGATGGACCTGGAATCACGCAGACGCTGGGTGGAGTATTCCCGGGCAAAAGACGAAATGTTCCGGTATACCGACACGAAGCTAAGCCCTTGGTATGTAGTCGAGGCGGATGACAAAAAACGGGCTCGCTTGAATTGCATCGGTCACCTGCTCAGCAAAATCCCTTATGAAGACCTGACCCCCCAGGTGATGTCGCTGCCGCCCAGACAGGTGGATGACAACTACGTTCGACCACCAATGAGCGACCAGACCTTCGTGCCGGATTACGAAATCCCAGAGGAGTAGTCCCGGGAACTGCCACTCGGCAGCTTATCCTGTTCCAGCACGATCGGCATCCCCCTTCTCCGGCAAACCAAACAGCCCGATCGCGTTTCGCGTAGTGATTTTTCCAACCTCCGCAGCCGTAATGCCATGCAGGTCTGCTATAGCCTCCGCGATCAGCGGAATGTAGCTTGGTTCGTTGCGCTTGCCGCGGTGGGGGTGCGGGGTCAGGAAGGGCGCGTCGGTTTCCAGCAGCATACGCTCCACGGGTAAGCCCTTTACCACCTCCTTCCGCTCGCGCGCGTTTTCGTAGGTGACCGGTCCGCCAACCCCAAAGTAAAAGTTGCTTTCAATTAGCGGCTCAGCAACAGCCAGGTCAGCACTGTAAGCGTGCATCACGCCCGGTCGCCGCTTGAGAGGGTGATCTTCAGTCAGATTTGCCTGCCATTCCAACAAAATTGGCACAAGCTCCACAGAAGCATCCCTGTCATGCAAAATCACCGGCAGTTCCAGTTCCTCCGCCAGCGCCAATTGCGCCAGCAGAAAGCGCTTTTGGTCTTCCTTACTGGAATAGGTGCGATAATAATCCAACCCAACTTCACCAATGGCGACTACGCCTGGTGATTTCGCGAGTTCCCGGATCCCATCAAGCACAGCAATTTTCAGACCGTTGACATAGTTTGGGTGAACTCCTGCTGCGCTGTAAACGAAGCCTGGATGTTGCGCGGTTAGCGCCTGTGCTTTCGCCGAAGAAGGCAGGTCCACTCCCGGGACGACGACGAAACGCACATCGGCGCTCTTCGCGCGCACAATCACTTCAGGGCGGTCCTGATCAAAATTGTCAAAATCGAGGTGGCAGTGCGAATCGTGCAAAATCATATTTCCTCCGGTAGAACGGTATCTTTCACCGCTTCATTCTATCAAATTTGTCCTATGTTAATCGCCCTGTCGACTAAAATTTCGGCAAGTCGACAAATTCAGTGATATGATTGTTGAAAATATGACGACACTAACCGGCAGGCGGAAGAGCCTGGGGGTCTCTGCAATCGAGCGCAGATGCATGGGGATGCCGGAGCTTATGGAGGAAGCACTTAGCGAATGAATATTTCTTCTTACCTGTTTGGTTTCATCCTGGCAACGCTCCTGGGAGCGCTGTTTCATTTATGGCGCGACGGTGGAATTGTCCGTTTGCTCGTTTACCTTGTGCTTGGCTGGCTCGGTTTCCTGGTCGGTCATCTGGCATCTGGAACGGTTGGTTTCAATTTTTTGAGCGTCGGTCCGGTCAATATTGCCGGCGGTATCATCGGTTCCATTGCTTTTCTTTTCCTGGGGCATTGGTTGACCCAGGTCCAGCCCGATCTCATTAACCGGAACGAACCATGATTTTTGACCCAGGGGCGCCTAACCTCGTCAAAGAGGGGGACCTGGTGCAGCTGCACGGTACCACCCACAAAAATCACTTGCTGGTGATGAAGGTCGGTGAGGTCTTTATGACACACCGCGGTGTGATCAATCACGATGACATCATTGGGCAGCCCTGGGGTGTTCGCCTCGAATCGCACACCGGCAACCCTTTCTTTGTGCTCCAACCGGGAATCACCGATATCGTACAGAGCATCAAGCGTACCACCCAGATCATGTATCCCAAAGATATCGGCTACATCGTCTTAAAACTGGGCGTGGGTCCGGGGAAACGCGTGCTCGAATGCGGCGGCGGCTCCGGTGGGCTAACCACTGTGCTGGCTTATCTGGTTGGTGATACCGGCAAGGTTTATTCTTACGAACGCAACCCCGAGGTTCAGGCGCTTGCCCACAAGAACCTACGGTTGCTCGGTATGGAACATCGCGTGGAGTTTAAGCATGGTGACGCGGCAGACGGCTTTGACGAACGCAACATTGACGCCCTTTTCCTCGATTTGCCCAACCCCTATGATTACCTCGACCAGGTAAGCGACAGTCTGATTGGCGGCGGTCAGTTCGCCACACTCCTGCCCACCATGAACCAGGTTGAGATCACCCTCAAGGTGCTTGGACATAAGAATTTCGCTTTTATTGATGTCTGTGAAATTTTATTGCGTCACTATAAGTCAGACTGGGGTCGCCTGCGACCTGTTGACCGCATGGTAGCGCACACCGGTTATCTCATTTTTGCCCGCTCTATTCAAGCACAGCTCAACGAGTTGGATAGTGAAGAGGAAGCGAGTGACATCGTCGATTGAACTACCTCCCGACCTCTCCGCCCGGCTTGCTAAACACGAGAAGGGCGACGTCATCTGGGAGGTTCCCAGCGGATACCGGGACACCAGCAAGCTGAGACCTGCCGCGGTTTTGCTTCCGTTGATTAAAATGGAAGCTAACTGGCACCTTATCTATACCTTACGCTCCGTCAGGCTGCACGACCACAGCGGACAAGTCTCTTTCCCTGGCGGCTCCTGGGAAACACAGGACCCTGATTTGGTCGCCACTGCCCTGCGAGAGTCATGGGAAGAGATCGGGCTCAATCCTGGGGCAGTGCGCGTGGTCGGCTGTATGGCGCGTAGGGCTATGGTTACCAGCTTTATCGTCACACCGGTGGTTGGAATTGTCGATTGGCCAACAGAGATTACTGTTAACCCCGACGAAGTCGACCGGGTTTTCTCGATCCCTCTTAACTGGCTGGCAGAGCCAGCCAACCAGGAATTCCGCGTACACACCCATGCTGGAGTCGACATTGATATCCCTTATTTCAAACGCTATGATGGTGAGGTGGTTTGGGGTGCCACTGCGATGATGACGATTGAGTTTTTAAACCTGCTGCGCAGCTGAAAAATTGGGATTAAAAAGAAAAGACCTGTCCAAAGGCAGGTCTTTTGATATCTTGTCGGGATAGGAAACCTTTAGGCTTCTTCTACCTCTTCGCCCTCGTCACCGATAACTTCAGGTTCAACTTCGCCGCCCTCAAGTTCCTCGGGTTCCACTTCTTCAGCCACGAAGCCAACAGAAACGATAACCTCTTCGGTCGGTGTCAGGATGGTGACCTTTTCGCCCAGGTCAAGGTCGGCAACCGTGATAACATCGTCGGCGGCGGCCAGCACGCTCAGGTCAACGGCAACACGTTCAAGCAGATCGCTGGGCAGAGCTTCGATCTCAATTTCGTTCAGAATGTGATTGATCAAAGAGCCGGGCACTTCTTCCAATACCGGAGCTTCGCCGGTAAGTTCGATCGCCACATTGGCGCGAAGCTTTTCGGTCATTGAGACAGCCAGGAAATCCAAGTGCAACAGATCGCCAGTGACCACGTGATACGTGCGTTCGCGCAAGATCACCTTGGTTTTCTTGCCGTTCAGGTCGAGCGTGATCAAAGTTGTCGGTGTAATTTTTTTCATCATCAATGTTGTGGAGTGCGAGTCCATTTGGACGGGGTACGCTTTGACGTTATGCCCGTATACCACACCAGGCAGGATGCCTTCGCGGCGCAGTTTGGCAACCTGTTTTCCGGTTACTTCGCGCTTCTCAATTTTGATAATTACGTCGTCTTGTTTTGCAGTCATTATTCCTCCAGGCGCCTCTCACCCTGTTTCAGGTTACCCTCGCCCATAAATTTACCAGACGGTCATCTGGCAACTGATAATCATACTCGTTGAAATAAAATCCGTCAACGATTTCGCATTAGTTCAACTAAAATGTTACTGAAATGCTATCGTTAGGTCAAATGAAAATGTTACCGAGGCAGCGATGGCAGAAACAGATCCTATGACAGTTAACGAACGACGCAAGATATCTAAAAAACCCAGGCAGTATTGCATTTGCAGCAAGCAACAAAACAGTCTGCTCCAATCAAGGATAAGGTATTGGTTGAGTTGGGGTTTTACGAACACTAATAATCGTTGAGGTTTTTGTTTGAGTGGGTGGTTCAATTGTATTTATTTGTGTCGGAGGAAAATGTGTTACTCCAGGTGTTAACATAAGCTCTTCAGGTGTGATTTCGTAGAAAGACCAGGGAGTCAAAACAGGTGACAAACTCCCAGGCATCTCGGTTGGAAATGGTGTGATGCTATAAACCACACTACCATGACCTTGTGACCAAAACAAATCCGCTTCATCGAAGACGAACTGTTCTACTCCGTACATTAATTCAACCTTAACTGAAGCGAATCGACCTTCCCCGGTTCGTTTGCATTGAGAAAGCTTGTATGATATTCTCGTGGAGCCATTCAGTGGAAAATCCATCTCGGAATTAATCGAATCACCCACCCATCTTACATTTTCTACGATTCCCTCAACAGCTGTTACCTCAATATTGCATACACCTTTTGGAAGAATACTGAAAACAACCTGGACATTTTCTACAGGGTTTAGTGACTCTATGTCCCAATCAACAGACCAGCCTTCCACATCGTTTTCAGGAGGGGTGATATGCAAGTCGATAATAAACATATCGCTTTCCCGATGGAAATTTATACCTGGCTCAGACACCAAACTTTGAGTTACTTCTGATGACACTTCGGTTGTCACTGGGTAGTCATCGCTAAGACTGGTACAACTGGATGTAAATAGAACCAACAATATTATGATGCTGACGAAAGCTTTACTTTTCATACTAACTACCTTTGTTAATAAATGGTAAGTAATTTTTTCTTCCGAGGGTGTTTAAGAAGAAAGTACTGTCTACTTCTCTATAGAAGCCATTTCCCAAATCGATCCAAGTGTTCCAAAAATCATCAAAACTCTTTTCTGCAGGTAAAAAGTATAAAGTTCTTGCTATTCTATACAATGAAAAATTAGTCTTGTCAAAATCCTCATTTTCCATATCGACTAAATCATAGAGTGCTGCTGCTACTCTTCCTTCGACGGCTGGTCCGAAGTTAAAAAAGGCAGGGTTATCTCTAAAATTTGGGGCTTCTAAATCGATTCCGCTTTCTGAACATGGGCCTATACCAAAGTCATAACAAGGATCTCCGTTTATATACAATGGTAGAAATTCAGCCCAACCTTCAGTCCAAGCACATCCTGGTGTCGAAATTTTACTAATTCCATGTTGACCCGGACACCCAGCCAACTCATTCTGGTAGCCATACATATAACCGCGTGCAGTCTCATGAACGACAGTATCTGCAGAATCTCGTCTTATGTATCTTATAAATGCTTCTGGAAATGGATGTATAGAGTTGACCTCGGTTATAAAACAGGAAACATTTTCACAGCTACGGTAACTGTTTACCCCATCTTGCCAAACAATAGAAATTCTTGGAGGCATGTAACCTGAACCAACATTCCAATTCTCATAGGTTCTCAAAATATCCTCACACAACCACATGGAGGGCAATTTACTATCTGAATAAGTCACATTCAAACTCTTTTCTATCAACAGATCAAGCCCAACATTGAAGGAAATCGAGGATGCAAATCCATAAATCATACCACCTTGAGCATTGAAAACTACCTGACGAAGATTGGGATTATATGTAAAACAAGCAATGTAAATATCTAACTGAGGGTTTCCGTCGTCACTATCTGGATCAAAGTTTTCAATTAATGGTGATATGTAGTATCCGTCACGAGCAGTTTCGAATATGTACAGAATATCATCATCTGAATTGTAATCATATTCCATTATACGGCAGTAGTAGTTTCTGCCATAGGCAATCTGGCCTTGCCTGTCTTGATAAGATAGAACTCCAAAAAATTGCACGGCCGGAAGTAATGGAAAATTCCCACCCGAAGCTGAATTGGGAACGGCAATACTTTTATAAAGGGATGGCAAAACCAACGGATCAATTGGGATCGAACTTAAACCAAGAATAAGGCTGCAAAGGACCGATAATGGAATTACTTTTTTAACCAATTCGCAATCCTTTCAATAACCAAACCTTACCCAATTATATCATTTGAACTAACGGAGGCCGTTCGGTAACATTATGATTTGACTTGACATGCGATTTTGTGGCAATCATTTAGAACATAATAAACGGAGATTTAGGTTGGCTTGAACTGATAATCGTCATCGTATAAGTTTCTTTCACCTCTTCCAAGATGGTATATAATTGGACCAATCAAGAAAGAGAGGTTACTATGACTGATCACAACGATTTTATTGACCCCGATCCTGTAATTATTGATGCCCATGGGGATGCCTCTGAAAACCCTGTTTTCAATGCCCAACCCAGTCTGGAGCGGTCTGAAGAGAGCACCCTGTCAATGTTTGCTCATCTGGGCATTTTCCTGAACCTGTTCACCGGTCTGCTGGGCTTGTTGCCGCCACTGATTATTTATTTCGCCTACAAAGACCGGTCTCGTTACGTTGCCTACCAGGCACTGCAAGCGCTCGTTTTCCAGGGCGTGTTCTTCTTTGGCGCTGCCATCCTCGCAGGCATTGCCTGGGCACTCTCAGCAATTCTGACGATTGTGATTGTTGGATTGTGCGGATTCCCAATCGCACTACTGCTGACCCTGATTCCGATTGGTGCCCTGGTTTACGCGATCGTGGCTGCTGTCGATTCCTACAACCACCGCGATTTCAAATATTGGCTGGTTGGTGATTGGGTTCGCGACGTGTACGAAGGCTAATTGTCAAGTTTTTGATTTGAGAAGAGTGGTTTTCGGACTGCTCTTTTTTGTTTTCAACGAAAGCAAGCTTTCATGACAGTGGAGTCAGGTTTGGCCGTGTTTACCACTAACACAATCGAACCGCGCCCCAGGTGTCCGATCAATACTGACTGATCGATTATCACCTTGAAAGGAACTTCTTTTTAGCCCGGCTGATGCTGAAGACAAACATACATGTGAGTGAACCAGCAAGAAGCACCGCCAGGCTGGCAACCACGACTGCGCCAATTTCGCGGCGCTGTGCAAACACACGGGAGGAAAGCAGGCGCCCTCTCAGATCTGAAACGAACAGTTCATCCGGGGAATAGTGCCTGAGTTGATTTGCCAATTCGGTTTCAAACGATCTGAGCCCTGTATCCACGTTTTTTGCTGCTTCCATATTCGATTAATTCTCCTTGCTTTTATTAACCCCACGATTTCTTAGAAGATTCGGGTATCGTTGTTTTGAGCCGCGCGAGCTTTCAGCTCCACTAGCGTGCGGTGATAGAGGCTCTTGATTGCGCCCTCGGTTTTTCCAAACACAACCCCGATCTCCTCGTTGGAGAGTTTCTCGACGAATTTCAGGATGATTAGCTCACGTTTTTGTGGTGATAAGTCGTTAATTAACTTCATCAAGTACACATTTTCTTGTTTTGCCTCTATCAACGCTTCGGGTGCGGCGTGTCGGCTGGTATCTTCAACCACAAGATTTTCGATTGGAATTTCCTGCTTTTTGGAGCGGTCGCGGTGATAGTTGGCGACTAAATTATGCGCGATTCGATACAACCAGGCTGAAAAAGGCAGTCCCATGTGCCGGTATCCACCGATGCTGTGCAGTGCTTTGAAAAACACTTTGGCGGTTAAGTCTTCGGCATCCGATGCGCTCGCAACCCGAAAATAATTATAGTTATAAATACGATCGACGTAGCGCTCATACAAAACTCCAAACGCGTCAGGGTCGGTTTTGGCAGCGTTGATCAGAGCAACTTCTTCTGTCAGATCGGGTTTATCTTCGGTCATTCGATGATTATAGTGCATCCTGAAATGCGCTTCAAAATATTACAACGGGCTGCAGGAATTCTCATTGTAAAGATAAAAATAACCGTACTCCAGCGGGGTGGGTTTGGTTGAATAAAAAATTTACCATGCTCACGTTCTGAACCCACACCTACCGATGGTATTGTTTGATTTGCATTGGTATTGTAGCTACAGATTCGGAGCCCGATTAACCGTTCATCAAACAATTTGAGCTGAAAATTCCAATACTCAAAATTTTGAACCGGCTGGAAGGACGGCGGAATTTACCAGGGATTTGATGCTTAATAGGGTACAATTGCATCAATGGCGACTTTAGCTATGACCTTCGATAACGACCACGGTCACCGTGCTGTTGATTTGTTGTCGTGCTGCGATAACAACACTTCCCCATACCCCAAAAAGATCAAAAAAACCGCCTCTGGGTCTTTACAGAGAGCAAAATATTCACCGAGGTAAATAAATGAGCGATTATTTGTTCGAAAAACATGTTGAAGATTATGATCCCAACGTAAAAAGCCTGGTCGAGTTCGAAACCGAACGCCAGGCCAGGCGCCTGATCATGATCCCGAGTGAAAGTATCGCGCCGAAGGCTGTGCGCGATTTGCTGGGTTCCCCCTTTACCAACATTTATGCTGAGGGTTATCCGCGACCGGAAACTCGTTACCAGGACGAAGCCACGATCATGGACTACGGTATGCAGCTTGGCCGCTATCGACGTCACAGTGACGCGCGCTATTACAAAGGCGTTGAATATGTGGATATGGTCGAAGCGCTGGCAAGACGACGCGCAGCCGAGCTGTTTGCCGCCAATGACCTGATCCCGGATGACTTGTGGGTCAACGTTCAACCGCTCTCCGGCGCGCCGGCAAACACAGCCATTTATACCGCGCTGATCGAACCGGGAGATTCCATTTTAGGGATGGACCTGCTGCACGGGGGTCACCTGACACACGGCTCGCCTGTCAATCGTTCAGGGTTGGTTTACAACGCTCACCATTACACGGTTGACCCGGTGACTGAGCGGCTCGATTATGACGAAATTTTGAGAATCGCCAAAGAAGCTCGCCCGAAGGTTATCGTGGCCGGGTTTACTTCCTACCCATGGATTCCTGATTGGCACAAATTCCGCGAAATTGCTGACGAGGTCGGTGCCTGGTTGTTGGCAGATATCTCTCACATTGCCGGGCTGATCGCAGCCAGGCAAGTGCCTTCGCCGATTGGCATCGCTGACATCACCAGTTTCACCACCCACAAAACCCTCTGCGGTCCTCGAGGCGCGGTGACCATCTGCCATGACCGCGAACTGGGCGAACAAATTGACAAAGGCATTTTCCCCGGTGAACAAGGCGGTCCTCATGTGAACGCAATCGCGGCGATGGCACTGACCTTCAAGCTTGCCAATACCAACCAGTTCATCGAGTTACAGCAGCAAACCTTGAAGAACACCCAGGCGCTCTCAAATGCATTCAAGGAGTTGGGCGCAAAAGTCCCTTATGGCGGCTCTGACAGCCACATGCTTTTGCTGGATTGCAAGTCTTACCAAAGTGAAAACGGTGTCCCTCTAAATGGCGATCTGGGTGCCCGAATTTTGGACCTGGCTGGTATTGTGGTCAATCGAAACACGATCCCCGGCGACAAATCGGCACTGCGCTCAACCGGTATCCGCATGGGCACCACCTGGCTGACCCAGCGCGGATTCAAGGAAAACGACTTTGGTACCATCGCCGGATTGATTGACCGCCTGTTTAAAGCAACCAGACCATATTACATGATCGGGCGTACCGGTAACAAGACCAGGGCAAAACTCGATTTTGACACCCTGAATAAAATCAACAGTGATGTTCGCGTAATGGCTGATTCGAAACCAGGCATTGACGAAATTGACCAATTACATGGGTTCCCCCACTATTTCTATCTCGAAGACCACCCTCGCTCAGGCTTTGGAGCGCTGGAGATGACCGGCGAGACGGTCAGGGCATTTGTTAACTTCACCATGACCAGTGATGTGGAAGCGCTGGAGCCCGGAGATTCACAAAACACGATTATGCACACTACCTCGGGCGACATCGAGGGCGTAATTACCTGTAAAACTCCTCACCGCTACATCCTGACCGTCCCGGCAGAGAAGCTGGGATTGGCGGGGCTTTGGATTGTGGGGCTCTCGACCGGTTTCATCTATTATGATGAAGACCTGACCCAGAGAGTTCCTGGTCCGATTTCGATTAACAAAGCTGACCCGGTATGGATTGAGCCGGAGAATGACCCGATCGAACATTGCAAGCCTTACTTCGTTGGCATGCCGAAAAATGTTAGTTTTGATGCCCGCCCGGATTTTGTGTGGGAAGAGCCAGCAGACACGCCGATCAAACGCACGCCGCTATACGACACACACGTCGCCCTTGGCGCAAAGATGTCCCCCTTTGCCGGCTGGGAGATGCCGCTTTGGTACACCTCGGTGCTCCAGGAACACCTGGCAACCCGCCAGGCTGCCGGTCTGTTTGACGTGACCCATATGGGAGTCTTTTTAGCAGAAGGACCGGACGCAGCAGTGTTCCTTGAATCGGTCTGTGGCAATGACGTGCTCTTCCGCAACATCGGTGAGTCGGTTTACACGCATTTCATGGACCCGGATGCCAACGTGATTGACGATCTAATCATTTATCGCATTACCAAAGAAAAGTATTTGCTGGTGGTAAACGCTGCCAACGAAGACAAGGACTGGGCATGGCTCAACGCGGTTAAGGACGGCAAAGTGCTGGTGGACCGCGAGCGACCGTGGGTGCAGATATTTGGGCGCAACGT
>Ga0209510_1000974_pt1 | contig 35075 bp, 27 predicted proteins | sample BiotimSIPDNA_FD_185749 | JGI IMG/M metagenome (GOLD analysis project Ga0209510, IMG submission 185749) | Anaerobic biogas reactor microbial communites from Washington, USA - Biogas_R1 time_0 SIP DNA (SPAdes) (version 2) | ecosystem: Engineered > Bioreactor > Anaerobic > Unclassified | place...
CAACGGACAATGGTGCGATGAGCAACGAACAATGGTGCAAGTCCTCATGAACAATGCTTCAACTGCCCATGAACAATGGTGCAAGTGCCAACGAACAATGGTGCGTTTTTCTCTTAGCAGGCATTGATGCTTTTGGGTGAGGCTGTTGGCTGTATATGGAGGAGATGTGAGGATTTGTGTTGATAGGGGTTGCGTTGTCTGCATGCTTGGGTGGGTAGCCCCGTGGCAAAGCCTGTCAGGATTGCTTTGTCCTTCTTCCGCTGTGTGGTCATCCCTCTGGGATGATTCATCATCCATTGTTGAGAAAAAGAAATGTGCCGACTCGGTTAGAATCACTTCTTGTCGGTCGGCACGAGAATATATGTAAGAATTGAATGAAATTATTCGCTTCTGTTGATGCGTGTATTATGCATCGATGTTTGCATAGGTGGCATTGCGCTCGATGAATTCGCGTCGTGGAGCAACATCCTCGCCCATCAGCATGGAGAAGGTGTAGTCTGCCTCGGCGGCATCTTCTATGGTCACCTGCTTCAGGAGACGGGTCTCGGGGTTCATGGTTGTGTCCCACAACTGCTCTGGGTTCATCTCACCCAAACCTTTGTAGCGTTGCACCTTGATCTTGTCTTCTGAGCCTTCGCCGTATTCATCAATGAAACGCTGAAGGGCGGACTCGTCGTAGCAGTATTCGCTTACTTTGCCCTTTGTGCACTTGTAGAGTGGTGGAGTGGCAATGTAGAGACGTCCGTCGCGGATGAGTTGTGGCAAGAAGCGGAAGAAGAGCGTCATGAGAAGTGTGTCGATGTGAGATCCATCGACATCGGCATCGGTCATGATGATGGTCTTGTAGTAGCGCAGCTTCTCGTAGTTTGCCTCTTTCTGGTCTTCGGGGTTCAGGCCAAACTTCACGCCCAGTGCTTGGAAGATGTTGTTTACCTCCTCGTGCTCAAATGCCTGGTGCCATTTCACTCTCTCCACGTTGAAGATTTTGCCTCGGATGGGCAGGATGGCTTGGAAGTGGCGGTCACGGCCCTGTTTGGCTGATCCGCCTGCTGAGTCTCCCTCGACAATGAACATCTCGCACTTCTCAGCGTCCTTGTCGGAGCAGTCTGCCAATTTGCCTGGCAGTCCTCCTCCCGTCATGGGGTTCTTTCTTTGTACCTTTTCGCGGGCTGTGCGGGCAGCCACACGTGCTTCGGCAGCGAGCACTACCTTGTCGATCACCATCTTTGCCTCTTTGGGGTGCTCTTCCAGATAGTAGGTGAGTGCTTCGCCCACAGCCTGCTGCACCGCACCTGCCACCTCGCTGTTGCCCAGTTTGGTCTTTGTCTGTCCCTCAAACTGAGGCTCTGCCACCTTCACGCTGATGACTGCTGTCAGACCCTCACGGAAGTCCTCACCGCTGATTTCAATCTTCTGCTTCTCCAGTTTCTCCGTGATCTTATTGTCGTCGGCGTACTTCTTCAGTGAGCGTGTCAGTGCCGTGCGGAAGCCCTGCAGGTGAGTTCCACCCTCGATCGTGTTGATGTTGTTCACGTATGAGTGGATGTTTTCGCTGTATGAGGTGTTGTACATGATAGCCACCTCGATAGGGGTGTTCTGCTTTTCTGTGTTCAAGTAAATCACATCGTCGAAGAGGCAGTTGCGTGTGGAGTCGATATAGCGCACGAAGTCCTTCAGACCGCCTTGGCTGTAGAAGACTTCCTTTCTCACGCCCTCAATGCCTGCCTCTGCGTTCTTCTCCAGACGTGTGTCTATCAGTGTGATGGTGATGCCTGCATTCAGGTAGGCCAGTTCGCGCATGCGGTTGGCGAGGATGTCATACTTGTATGTGGAGGTGATGAAGATACTCCTGTCGGGCCAGAACTGCTGACGAGTGCCTTGCAGATCTGTCTCGCCCACCACTTTCACGTCGTAGAGGGGCTTGCCGCAAGCGTATTCCTGCTGGTAGATTTTTCCGTTGCGGAACACCTGCGAAAGCATCTTTGAGGAAAGGGCGTTTACACAACTCACGCCCACACCATGCAGACCGCCCGACACCTTGTATGAGCCTTTGTCGAACTTGCCGCCTGCGTGCAGCACGGTCATGACCACCTCAAGGGCGCTGCGGTGCTCCTTTTCGTGCATATCCACGGGAATGCCACGGCCGTTGTCTTGTACGGTGATAGAATTATCTTCGTTGATTGTCACTTCGATGTGCGTGCAATAGCCTGCCAACGCCTCATCAATAGAGTTGTCCACGGTTTCATACACGAGGTGGTGCAAACCCTTCTCGCTGATGTCTCCGATATACATGGCGGGGCGTTTCCTTACTGCTTCCAATCCCTCAAGGACTTGGATGTTGCTGGCGGAATAACTCGCCCCGCTATTCACTGTTTCATCCATTTTAATATTCTCTTTTATACGTCACAAAGTTACACTTTTTTTTTGACTTGGCAAAACAAATGTGGAAGAAAAGTTCCCCTATGGGGAAAAAGGATTTCTTTGGCTGGAAATTAGGGGATTTACGGCAGAAAAGCGAGGTTTCTATGCTCTTCTGGCCTGTATGTCCTCCTGCTCCTTTCCTCGCTTGTGGGAGTGGGGGCGATCGGCTGCCTGTTGGTTTCTTTGCGCATATGCCTGCTCCTTTCCTCGCTTATGAGGCACGGGCAAAAATAAAGGTCAAGACTCAATGAGTCCTGACCTTTTCTCTAATGAATTGATTAGCTATATTCTAAGAATAGAACTTGTCTGCTTATGCGAGTTTAGCAATCATCTTAGCAACGCCTGACTTGAGGTTGGCTGCCTTCTTCCAGTGGATGATGTTCTGCTTAGCGAGTTTATCAACCATCTTCTGGAACTTAGGGAACATTTCCTGCGCAGTTGCCTTCTCCTTGGTGGCGCGGATGTCGCGGAGGTAGTTGCGCATAGTCTTTGCGTAGTAACGGTTGTGAAGTCTGCGCTTCTCGTTCTGACGAAGGCGCTTCAAACATGACTTGTGGTGTGCCATTTCTTTTTGTTTTTAATGAGTAATGAATAAAAAAACTGGAGTCCGATGTGGTATGGCGCTGATAGACCTCGCACCCATCTCCATGAATAAAAGGGTTGCTGCGTTGTCTTGCATCACACCCTTTTAAGTTGAGTAGTCCATAGCAGAGTCGAACTGCTCTTTGGAGAATGAAAATCTCCCGTCCTAACCGATAGACGAATGGACCAGCCATCGAGCAAAATTTTCTTTTGCGAGTGCAAAGGTATGAACTTTTCTCTGACCAGCAAAACTTTTTGATGTTTTTTTTGTGAAAAGTCGTTTTTTTTCTCTTATAGTCTCTCTTTCTCATGCTTTTTTGCTACTTTTGTGCCCAAAAAGCATGCAGACAACAATTCGGGGAATCGTGCTCAGAACGGTCAAATATGGCGATTCCTCTCTCATCGTGGACCTCTTCACTCTTCAGCATGGACGCCTGTCGTTCATGGCTTCCACCATGCGTGCCAAGCGTTCGGTTCGCAGCGTCTCCTTCTGGTTTCCGCTCTCCATGATAGAGTTTACGGCAGATTTGCGTCCAGCCTCCCGTCTGCCCTGTCCCTCAGATGTGCGTTCCTACCACAACTATACCGACCTCCCTTTCTCGCCTGTCAAGTCCACTCTGGCACTCTTTCTTTCAGAGTTTCTTTGTGCTGCCTTGCGCGAGGAAAAGGAGAATCAGACCTTATACTATTATATAGAGTCCTCCTTGCTGTGGCTTGATATGGTAGAGTCACCAGCCTCTATGGCCAACTTTCACCTCACTTTCCTCATGCATCTCAGCCGCTTCCTCGGTATCTATCCCAACCTTGATGCCCCCGCTCCTTACTTTGACCTCCAGTCTGCCACCTACTGTGATCAGCGTCCTCTGCATGCTCATTACCTCTTTGGTCAGGAGGCACTTCGTTTGCCCACGCTCTTTCGCATGGACTATCCCACCATGCGCCTCTTCCGCTTTTCTCGTTCCGAGCGCAGGCGCATCCTTCAGGTGCTCAACGAATACTATCGTCTCCACATGCCCGATTTCCCTGAACTCAAATCCATCGAGGTGCTTCAGGAGATGTTTGACTGAGAGACCCCATCCTTTCTTAGCACGAACACCCATCCTTTCTTCAGCGTGTCTCCCCCAATCTTTCTTCTATGAACTCCCGACCTTTCTTCAGCATGAATCCCCTGCCTTTCTTCAGCACGAACACTCAACCTTTCTTCAGCATGCCCCCATCAGCCATTCTTGTGTGGTCAAGCAACAAGCATCCCGGAGCAAGTGCTTTTTCTGTATGTAATAGTCTCATAACGTTGCATTGACTGGTTGTTTGTCCTCCCCATCCTTCTGCGACCCTTCGAGATGCCTTCGGTAGGGCTTCGAGACACCTCTTGAATAATTATGACATGCAGAATGCTTGGACAATGTGCGCCACATGAAGAATCATTCATTGCTATTCATGGGCTTTCGTGGGCATTCGTGTGAAGCGGAGCACACAAAAAGGAGAAGGATTCATGCTTCGCGTGAATCTTTGTTTTTTTTACACGAATGCCCGTAAATGACCATGAATATTCATGAATGTGGATCGGACGGCACAGTCATGCAGGGTCTGCTCACTGGCATCTATGTCGTGGACGAGAAGAAGGTGGTGGTCAAGTAGCCATTTTTCCTCATCCTTAAGTGAAAAGTGGACAGGATACCACGGGGAAACAATAGGAACAGGGGACAGGTTCGTTGTGAGCCTGTCCCCTGTTCTGTCAATACGTGTAGGGCTTTTTATCTGGCAAGCACATATTTGTGGAGGGTGGCACGCACCGCACCATTGCCAGCGTAGAGTTCTTTCACCATGCCTTCAATCTGCTCTCCAAGACCAGCCTCGTAGAGATTGATGCCGAAGATGTCCTTGCGGCTGTAGAGGGTGTGGAGACACGAATAGTCTTGGTCGGTTTTGCCCACCTCGAGTGGGGCTACAATAGCCTGAAGTTCTTCGAGCATGGGGTCGGGCGATGGGGTGAATGGTGTGCCGTCGTCCTTGATTCCCTTGAGGTAGCGTGCGTAGCCAGCGAGGGTGAGCGGGATGAGCACGAGGTTGCTCATGTCGAGACCACGAGCGATATATTTCTTGATGGTCTCGCCGAAACGGATAGGGAGTTTCTGTGAGGTGTCAGATGCGATGCGCTGTGGTGCGTCTGGCATGAAGGGGTTGGGCAGACGACGGTTGATGACAGCGCCGATGAACTCGTAGGGATTGAGCACGCCAGGGTCGGTCACTACTGGCATGGCTTCTATGTAGCCAATCTTCTGGACGAAGGCTCGGAGGTCTTCATCAGCCATTTCGGCAGAGATGAGCGTGTAGCCAAGCATACATCCGTAGATGGACATGGCGGTGTGGAGCGGGTTGAGACAGGTGGTCACCTTCATGGTCTCCACCTTATCTACGGTTTCGCGGGTGGTGTAGAGTGCGCCACCGAGATGGAGTGGTGGACGACCGTTGGTGTAGTTATCTTCGATGACGAGGTATTGCACTTCCTCTGCATTGACAAATGGTGCGGTAAAGGTGTGCTTTTCTGTCTCAATGTAGTTGTTGTCTTCAAATCCATCTGCTGCGAGCATTTCCTTCACCTTCTCGTGTGGACGTGGGGTGATTTTGTCTATCATCGCCCAAGGGAAGGTGATTTTCTTTTCGTCCTTGAGATAGGCAAGGAAGCCTTCGGGGGCAAGTCCGTCTTTCACCCATCGTTCAGCATAGGCAAGGACACCCTCCTTGGCTTTGTCGCCATTGTGAGAGCAGTTGTCCATGCTCTGTACGGTGAGTGGGAGCTTACCTGTCTTGAAGCGTTCGAGCAGGAGGGCGCAGACCTTGCCCATGGCAAAGACTGGCTTGAGACCTCGGGCGAGGTCGGCTTCGTTGAAGCTGTAGCCTTTCTCGGTGATGGTGAATGAGACCATCTGGAGTGAGGGTGCTCTGAATATCTCCTCCAGACGGGACCAGTCGGCAAACTGATAGTCTGCCTTGAGGGTTTCGGTGACAGAGGCGATGACTTTCTTCTCTATTGTGCCTGACGACTGGAGGCTCACGGAGAGTGAGAGGTTGTTGTAGGGAGCGTATGCTTTGTCGATGACCTCGAAGTCGAAGGTCTCTGCCACAATCACACCACGGTCGTATTTGCCTGTGTTGAGGGCATCGTTGAGGATGGCTGCAGGGAAGGCACGGAAGATGTTGCCTCCGCCGAAGTGTACCCATGTGGGTTCTTTGGTGGTTTTTTCACGCACGGTGGCGATGTCGAATTGGGGGAGAATGTAGCCTTTCTGTTCCCATTCTGCGGAATTGAACTGACCGCTCAGTATATCATTAAGTTTCATTAGTTTGGGTGTTGTGTCGCCATCAATGACGACGTTGTGAACGGCGAACCACTTGAAAAGGGTAGCAGTGCCGTATGGTTTAGTCGAAGAAACCTGGTTGCTTATATTCAATGCCTAACTCGCGATCCACAGTGGCGAGGATACCCTGCACCTGGCCCATGGCGAACATGCGTCCGAGGAGGGTGTAGCCAGCATTGTGTCCGTGGCTGGACTCGTCCATGATGCCGCCTTTCTCGTCTGTGAAGGTCATGCCGTGGTCCACTCGCATGGGGAGTTTAGGGTTCTCTTTCTCGAAGATACGACAGAGTTCGATGATGTCGGCTCGTCCACCCAGATGTGACGCTTCGGTGAAGTCGCCATTGGGGAAGATGTGGCAGGAGCGGAGATGGACGAAGTGGGTGCGTGATGCAAACTTCTTTGCCATCTCGACGACATTGTTGTAAGCACCTGCTGAGAGTGAGCCAGCGCAGAAGCTGAGTCCGTTGTGCTTGTTGGGCACTGCATTGAGAAACCACTCGATGTCTTCTTCGGTGCGCACGATGCGTGGGAGACCGAGGACCTCGATGGGAGGGTCGTCGGGATGAACGCACATGTTCATGCCATATTCCTCGCAGGTAGGCATGATGGCCTCGAGGAAGTACTTCATATTGGCACGGAGTTGTGCCTTGTCGATACCTTTGTAGAGGTCGAGGAATTCACGGAACTTCTGGATGGGGGCTTCGTCGTTTTCGCTGAAGTTGCCACTCACGAAACCTTGGGTCTTGATGATGATAGTCTCCACGAGTGAATGGTCTTTCTCTGGAGTCATGGTCTTGGCGAGTTCGTCGCACTCTGCCAACACGTTGCGGTCTTCGCCCACTCCTGCTGGAAACTTGAACTTCGCCCACTCCTCGCGAGCGCCTGGGCGTTTGAGGATGTAGATGTCGAAATAGGCAAATTCGGCATAGTTGAAGTAGAGGTTGGTGGAGCCGTTGGGGTTTTCGTGCAGAAGGTCTGTGCGTGCCCAGTCAAGTACAGGCATGAAGTTGTAGCAGATGCAGTGGATACCTTCGGCGGAGAGGTTGCGGAGCGACTCCTTGTAAACCTCTATCTGTTGGTCGCGGTCGGGACCAGCGTATTTGATGGTCTCTACCACTGGGAGGCTCTCTACCACACTCCAACGCATGCCGTAGCTCTCAATGTAGGTCTTCAGGTCGTGGATTTTTTCACGTGTCCACACCTCGCCAAGAGGCACGTCGTGGAGGGCTGTCACGATGCCTTCCACACCAATTTGTTTGAGCATGGCAAGTGTGATCTTGTCTTTCTTGCCAAACCATCTCCATGTTCTTTCCATTATTACAGTTTTTAGGTAGTTACATTTTGATGCAAAGATAGGGAAAAAATGTCACATGGGATTGTTCTTGTGTATCATTTTTATTGGCTCTGGTTTCAAAAGCCTGTCTTTATGAGCATAATGAGGGTGGGGAAGAGTGTTTGTGTATCATAATTGAAAGAATCTGTTACATGGAAGGGTTGTGGTTTCCGGATTTTTTCCTTACCTTTGCGCTTAAATTATGGTTTTCTGGCTCTATTTATATATGGCATGTCTGATGGGCATGTGGGCTGGAAACCGATTGGCTGATGCACAAACCTAATTAACAACAATAAAACCAATATGAAGAAGATTTTATGTGCAGTGCTTGCTGTGGCAAGCATGTGGTCGTCGGCTTGGGCGACAGAGAAGAGTTTTAGCAGTCCGGATGGTAAACTGACCGTGGTGGTGAATGACCAGGGTGGTGCTCCCACATATCGGGTGACTTTGGGCGAGACGGAGTTTCTTGGCAAGTCTCCTCTGGGCTTGAGGACAAATATAGGCGACTTCACTCAGGACCTGACAATGACGGACTGTGAGGTGAAGGAAGTGAGTCAGAACTATGACCTTCGCAACATCAAACAGCGTCATGTGGACTATCGGGCTACAGAGGCTGTGTGCAGTTTCGAGCAGAAGGGGCGCAAGGTGATGGAGGTGGTGTTCCGTGTGAGCAACCGTGATGTGGCTTATCGCTATACCATCATGCCTACTCGCAGTGCACTGGTGGCAGTGGTGGATGGTGAGGCAAGTGGATTCCAGTTGCCCGAGGGCACTACTACTTTCTTGTGTCCTCAGTCCACTCCTATGGGCGGTTTTGCCCGTACCTCCCCAAGTTATGAGACCAGCTATACTTTGGATGACCAGATGGGCAAGAATGGTTGGGGACAAGGGTTCTCTTTCCCTTGCCTCTTCAAGGTGGGCGAGAAAGGCTGGGTGCTTATCAGCGAAACGGGTGTGGATGGTGACTATGTGGCAAGCCGTCTCTTGAATGAGAAGGACGGTCTCTATCGCATAGGCTTCCCTCAGGCAGGGGAATGCAATGGCTGGGGCTCTACTTCGGCTCAGGTGGCTTTGCCATGCCAGACTCCTTGGCGCACAATCACTGTAGGCACTACTTTGGCAAACATTGTTGAGACTACTGTTCCTTTCGATTTGGTGGATCAGAAGTATGAGGCGAGTCAGGACTATGTATATGGCAAGGGCTCTTGGAGTTGGATTATAGGTATGGACAATAGCTGTAACTTTGATGAGCAGAAGCGCTACATCGACTTCTCTGCTGCTATGGGCTATCAGAGTGTGTTGATTGATGCTCTTTGGGACAAGCAGATTGGTAAGGAGAAGATTGCTGAGTTGGCTGCTTATGGAAAGACTAAGGGAGTGGGTCTCTACCTCTGGTATAACTCTAATGGCAAGTGGAATGATGCTCCTCAGTCTCCTATTGGAAAGATGGACAAGAGTCGTGAGCGCAGAGCAGAGATGGCTTGGATGAAGAGTGTCGGCATCAAGGGCATCAAGGTGGATTTCTTTGGTGGCGACAAGCAGAATATGATGCAACTTTATGAGGATATTCTTTCTGATGCCAATGACTTCGGCATCCTCTGTATCTTCCACGGTTGCACGTTGCCACGTGGATGGGAGAGGATGTATCCCAACTATGCTTCCAGCGAGGCTGTGTTGGCATCAGAGAATCTCCACTTCGGACAGGGTGCTTGCGATGCCGAGGCTCGCAATGCTACAATCCATATCTTTGTGAGAAATACGGTCGGCTCTATGGACTTTGGTGGTTCGACGCTGAACAAGTTTTACAATGCCAACAATCAGTCGGGTACTCGCCGTGTGACTTCGGACGTGTATGCATTGGCTACTGCTGTGCTCTTCCAGAGTGCCGTTCAGCACTTTGCCTTAGCTCCCAACAATCTCACTGACGCTCCTGCATGGGCTATCGACTTCATGAAGGAAGTGCCTACCACTTGGGATGAGGTGAAGTTTATTGATGGTTACCCAGGCAAGTATGCGATTGTGGCAAGAAGAACAGGCAGCAAGTGGTATGTGGTAGGTATCAATGCCGAGAAGCAGCCATTGAAGGTGAATGTGCCTCTCGATATGTTTGAGAAGGGTGCGCCTCTGAAGATGTATAGTGATGATGCCCAGTTGAACGGTAGCGTGAAGGAGATCAAGCAGAAGAAGCAGATTACTGTGACAATCCCTATGAACGGAGGTTTGGTCATCAACAACTAATTTTATGTGGAGGAGCAGGGCTTGAAGGCATGCGGATTGCTTTTTATCCCTCTCTTTTCCATTGAAAAAGGAACGAAAATAGATAAAGGTGTGGAAAATATTGAGTTTTTCTTGGTTTTATAGACTGAAACTCAATTATTTTCCATACCTTTGCATCCGATTTGGCGAAGCCGCTGTCTGATAGGGATAGAGCCCAAGGGCATCAGGCGAAATGAATAAATTGCCTGACTGCTTTGAAAAGGAGCATGCTTCGCTGTAACTCTTTAATATAAGTAAATCAAACCAATCATGGCAGTAGATTTAATTAAAGTGGCTGAAGAGTCTATGAAGACTGCTGAGGCTAAGCAGTTCCCTGAGTTTAAGGCAGGTGATACTTTGACAGTGGCTTACAAGATCATTGAGGGTACTAAGGAGCGTATTCAGCTCTACCGCGGTGTGGTGATTAAAATCGTTGGTCATCAGGACAAGAAGCGCTTTACAGTGCGCAAGATGTCTGGTACTGTAGGTGTGGAGCGTATTTTCCCACTCAACTCTCCTAACATCGATTCTATCGAGGTGAACAAGGTAGGTAAGGTGCGTCGCGCTAAGCTCTACTATCTCCGTAAGCTCACTGGTAAGAAGGCTCGTATCAAGGAAAAGCTTTCTGTCAAGAAGGCTGAGGCTTAATCCAATAACCCTTCTACAAAAGTATAGAGAGGGTTGTCCTTTGGCAGTCCTCTCTACTTTTTCTTACCTTCTTATATACCCATTGACAAAAAAACTAATCGTTTTAACAGAATATTCATACTACTAAAACTGATAACTAAAAGGTATGGAAAGACTCATCGTAAACTCATATGAGGAATTTGCATCTCACTTGGGTGAGGTGATTGGCACAAGCGAATGGCTTGAGGTGTCGCAGGAGCGCATCAACCTCTTTGCCGATGCCACGCTCGACCACCAGTGGATTCATGTGGACCCAGAACGTGCGAAGGTGGAGAGCCCTTACAAATCAACCATTGCTCATGGCTATCTAACATTGTCACTCCTCCCACACTTGTGGCAGGAAATTATTCAGGTGAACAACGTGAAGATGTTGGTGAACTATGGTATGGATCAGATGAAGTTCGGTCAGCCAGTGCTCTCAGGTCAGCGTGTGCGCCTCGTGGCTTCCCTCCACGACATCTCTAATATTCGTGGCATTTGCAAGGCACAAATTAAGTTTAGCCTTGAGATAGAGGGTGAGAAGAAGAAGGCTCTTGACGGACTCGCTACTTTCCTTTACTACTTTAGTTAAAATTGTAGTGATAGATAAAAGAATGATGAAAGGCTCTCATTGGAGAGCCTTTTTTTGTTTTCCTGCTTTATGTGGAAAGAGGATATGCCTTGATGCATGCCTTGAACACTTTGATTTGCATGCCTTACCCCAGTTTGTGATAAGAATTCTCAAAACAGCATAAGTTGCCAGGTATCCTCGATATGAAACCCATCAAGTGCTTTCGGCTTGTTGTCGAAGAATCAATATGCAGCCAGAGCCGCCACCATGTTCATGATGAAGTTGCTGGCTGACCTATGCCTTCAATGCACAAACAGTAAGAATGCGAGTTTGACGAATCTGGGTTGATTGCTGGACTTGAAAACAATAGGTATATTCCGTGATCAGCAACCATATGGTAGAAGAGTGGCAACCATATGGTATTTACTCACAAACTATATGGTATTTACTCACTAACCATATAGTTTGGATGAAAAAGAATGATGCGCTTTTTAGGAAAAAGGGAATATTCGTTATAAACACAACAAGTATGCTAATTCGGGATGATTTTCAGAAGAGGACTGATCTCTAACTGGCATATTTCTGAGAGATGTAGTTCCTTTAACTCTAAAGTTAATTTGGTCTTCATATATGGAAATGCAAGGCTCGCCTCCATCAGAGTTCACCGATTTCTACCAGTCCATTCATCACAACATAAATAATGATATTGGCTAAAGAATGAGCATGGAGTTTCTCCATGATGTTTTTCCTATGAGTGATAGCCGTTGTCACACTGATGTTGAGTCGGTCTGCTATCTCTTTGTTGATGAGTCCTTTAGACAAGAGTATGGCTACCTCTATCTCACGGGGAGAAAGAATAGAGGCTTCCTTCTCAGATTTTTCAGCACTCTCTGCTTGAGAAGGCATGGTATGACCTTGCCTCATCATTTCCATCATCTCGGCCATCTTTGGAGGAATCTTGTGGGGAGGCATCTCATGAGGTAGCGTTCCGTTAGAAGGTCTCTCGTGAGAGTTCATCCCGTCAGAACTCATTCCATGAGGTGGCGTGGTTGCTTTTGAGGGCATGCCCGACATGCCTGGCAACCCATGCGGATGACCCGTCTTATGGATGGAGAGAATAGATTTGACAAGTGCCTGCTCGGGTTGGCAAACATTGAGAGTGGGCACATCGCTGATGTGGAGGTCTCCATTCACCAACACAATGGAACGGCGAGAGGGCTTGCGGAAATAGGCCGTGTGTTCGAAATAGATGCGGGATGCCACGAAATAATGCACAAATTGTCCGTGGTCTGCAGCCTCCAGATCATCGAAAGAGATGAAGGTGCGTACCTCCGCTATGGGAATCATATCGGACAAGAGCGGTTGAAGACCCAAAGCCGAAAGCGTATTGGAATCAATGATAGCAATTTCGAAATGTGGCATGCCAAATGACTTTTTATGTGTACAAAGGTACGAGAAATAATCGAGAATAGAGAAGGGAAGGTGTGGAAATTCCGAGATTTTTTCTATCTTTGCAGTTCTATTGCAGATTCTATCATGTTTACAAACACTATATTACATTGGTTTGCCACAAATGGACGTGACTTGCCTTGGCGGCATACGAAAGACCCTTATGCTATCTGGCTGAGTGAAATCATCCTACAGCAGACACGCATTCAGCAGGGGCACGACTATTGGTTGCGCTTCATGCAGAGATGGCCTCGTGTGGAGGATTTGGCGGCTGCCACAGAGGATGAGGTGTTGAGGGAATGGCAGGGATTAGGATATTACAGTCGGGCAAGGAATCTCCACACGGCAGCTCGGCAGATTGTGGATTTGGGTGCTTTCCCCAACACACTTGATGGAATCAAGAAACTGAAAGGAGTAGGAGATTATACAGCTGCGGCTGTTGGCTCAATTGCCTTCGGATTGCCTGCAGCAGTGGTGGATGGCAATGTATATAGGGTGTTGGCTCGTCATTATGGCATTGACACTCCAATCAATTCTACTCAGGGCAAGAAGTTGTTTGCAGAGTTTGCCCAGTCACTTTTGCCAGTAGACCAACCTTCTGCCTATAATCAGGCCATGATGGATTTTGGTGCTGTTCAGTGCACACCTGTTTCGCCAGCATGCGAGGTGTGTCCGTTGCAGGAGACTTGCGAGGCTTTCCGAACGAATAGAGTGGGAGAGTTGCCTGTAAAGGAGAAAAAACTAAAGATTCAGGAGCGTCGCCTCACATATATATATATAAGATGTGGAGGAAAGACAGCCATTCGCAGACGACCCGCTGGTGACATCTGGCAAGGTCTGTGGGAGCCTGTGCTCACGGAAGATGAAGTTCTTCTGGGGCAAGCCAAACTCTTGAGGAAAGATGTGAAACATGTGCTCACCCACCGCATCTTGTGGGCAGACTTCTATCTTTTAGAAACGAAGAGTCCACCAGAACTCCCAGAGGACTATATTTGGATAGACGAGGGAGACCTTGATCAATATGCTTTGCCAAGGTTGATTGACATCATGGTGAATGAGATACTCTGAGATTGTATTAGCTATGATATATGGTTGATATATAATAGATTGAATGCTTGTGGAAAAAAGCATGCTTGTTAAGGCGAAAATGAACAATGGTTCGTTGGCCGTCGAACAATTGTTCATGGACACTTGAAACATTGTTCGTTGGCGTATGAAGAATGCTTCGGTTGTTTGATATGTCAAATAGAAGGGAAAACCTGCAATTTCATCCTCTCGCACGCATGATGTTATTTGCCTTTCCTGACAACAGTGAAAAGGTGTGGCACTTTCTTTTGGTCTCACATTTATATCATAAGGAAGGCATGCTATCAAGCATGCCTTCCTTTCGTTTTTCAATTGATATGCTGTAAATATAGCTGACTTGTTTTTGTTTGGCAGTTCTTACCTTATTTGACAAGAGTCTTCTTGCCATTGATGATGTAGATGCCCTTGGTTGGGATGCCTACACGCTGACCATTGAGGTTGAAGATGTTCTGCTTGTCATTGGTTGAGGTCTTGATGCCATTGATGGAAGTGGCTAATGGGAACTTCACCTGAATGTGCATGATGTAGCGGTATTCATCATATTGGAAGACAAGGTCGGTCTTATATACAATACCGTCTTCTGGAACGATGACTCCTTCTGGAAGAATGCCGTCCACATAGAGGCGAGAGCCCACTACCTCGTCCATCTCTGGAGTAATCTTGAAGGCAAAGGTCTCTGCGTCAGCAGGAAGTACATGACCATCAGCATCAAACTTCAACTCATCACCGTTGGCAAACTCGTTGGGCTGAGCATATTCCTTTTCTCCCTTCAGCGGAAGAATAAAGCCTTTCTCCCAGAAGTTCTCCATGTTTGTGGCAATCATCCTCACGACTTCCTTCCCATCAAACTCCATTGTGCCTACACCCTTTTCGTCCATCTCTACAGCAAAGTCTTTCTCGCCAGTAATCTGATACTTCACGATTTTTTCCACAAACGTCACGTTGGCTGTGATGGTGACATAAGCACCAGTGTATTCATTGACAAGGTAGATGGAGTGTGTGAGTTTGTCGCCCACATTGGTGTCTGCCTCGGGATTGTCCTCGTGCTTTGTTGGGTTTTTGAACATCTGTATGTGGTCGCGACTATAAATCATGCCAACCTTGGCACTGCCCCAACCAACGACCTTAGTGCCGTCTGGAGAGAACCAGAAGCCAGGATAAGGGGTGCAAGTGTAGCCTGTGGTGAAGACACCATCAGAGATGGCATAAACTACAAAGTCCTCTGTGCCGAGTTTGTCTTGCACCTCGGTCATGTTAAGAGGCTCGCCCATGTTCTCTGTCAAATCCCACGAACCATCCACAATGCTCTGGAAGTTGAATGAGTAACTGCCCACCTCGCGGTAGTCTGCTTGCTCCACCTTCTGGAGATCTTCTATGTTGAGGTTGATGGAGAGTTCGTAATACTTCTCATTGTTGCAGAGCCAAAGGGTAGCGGTGAACTTGTCACCTACGGCAAAAGTATTAGGCTTCTGGCCAAGAGTGAACGAGCCTTTGCCTGCGTTGTATTCAACATAGAAGCTCTTGACATCGGCGTTGGATGCAATAGGAGTGCCATTCTCGTCAATCCAGAAACCGAAGATGCCATTTTCTACACTTGTGGTAGAGGTGGTGTATTTGTCTGTTACCGTACCGTCAGCAAGTTTGCATTTGAGAACCATAGCATTGGATGCGCAGCCAAGGAGTGTGCTCACATTGTTCATGTCTGCTACCCAGTGCTCATTGCCTGTATAGTCGGTGCGAGGTTCTTGAGTCCAAGTCATAGTAGCAGTTTCTCCTACCTGAACCATGTCTGCCACATCAATATCTGCAGGCTTCTCCACATTGAAATGCAAATCCACTTGAAGTGCCTTGTCACCATAGATAAAGTAGAGGACAGCCTTGAAGTGTTCGCCACCCTTAAACTTATTAATCATCTGGCCTGCAGCACCGTAGAACTCTTGTGTCTCTGCATCAAAGGCAATGTATTCGGTGAAGAAGTCGCTGGAACCATAAGAGCCCACGTAGCAGTTTTCTGTAGGTATGAGTTCGTCTGTTTCTTCGTCCACGATAGAAGCATGTGCAAACCAATATCCAGGAGCGTTGGCTGTGAATGCGCCTGTAGCACTGGTCTGTTCGCTTACATCCTCAGCATTGCTATCCCACATCTGTGCATAAACCATCTTGTTAATGTTGGAGGCAAAGACGGCAGGCTCTACGCCACATGCCTCTACCAACTTAGATCCATCCACTCTCCACACAGGATTCGTACCCCAATTCTTCATGATGGGCTGAGTGATTTCCGCCTTGATGGTCTCTACAATATTTAATAGTGCTATCTCTGTGACAGGTTCGGGAATGACTGTTGCATTCTCATCTTCCTTTACAGTGAAGATAAACTCGGCCTTTATAGCCTGGTCGCCATAGATGAAATATACGTTGAAAGCAAATTGGTCACCGAGTGCGAACTTGTTGATCATTTGTCCTGCACTACCTTTGAACTGATGCGTTTCTGGATCATAGGAGATGTTCTCAATAAAGATGTCAGGACCTGCTCCCCATTCACTTTTGTATAGATTAGGATTACCTTCTATGCCTCTCTTGAACCAATAACCGCCACCATTCGCTGTGAAATCACTTTCTTCCTTGCCGACAAAAAGAACGTTGCTGGCTGCTCCAGCAGTGGCATCCCATACTTGCACGCCCAACATCTTTGATGCATTAGCGGCCATGACCGTTTCGTTGGCTTCTGCTGCTTCAACAAGTGCTGTTGCATCTACAGTGAAACTTGGGTTTGTTCCCCAGTTGGTCATCACTGGTTGAGAGACTTCAACTGTCACCACATCCACCACATCAAGGTCGGCAATGTTTCTGACAGGAGTAGGGAATGGAGGCAGAGCATCTATAGTGAGTGTGCTGCTCAAGGTGACCACCTTCTCATTTGCAGCAAGTGTGATCACAGCAGTGTAGTCACCAGGCGTGGTCTTTTCAGCAGTGTTCTGCATGAGATGAATAATGATGTTGCTGTCATCATAGTCAAAGTGGTTGGCAAAAGCAACACCTTCAGCATTCCACGTAGCAACAATCTTGCCCTTGTTGTTGAGCCAGAAACATCCGTAACTGTAGTTTTCCACATCTCCACGTGTATAATAAGATGTAGGTGTAGAGGAGAGATTCCCCTCGGCATTAGGTGCAGAGATGATGACCTCTTGGGCATCAAACGCTGTTGCTAATGCAGAGGCGTCAGCATACCCAAGTGCGGTGGCTATTTCACTCATGTTGTAAGTCACATCTGAGATTCCCCAAGAGTTGGATGGCGAGCTTACCTTCCCCTCGAAAGATGTTTGTGCCCATACGGAAGAGGCAAATGACATCAGTGTCATTGCTAAAGCACTCAATAAACGTAAAGTTCTTTTCATATGTTTTGGTTTATACACGTTGGTGGGTTAGTTGGTATTTCTTTGTGGGCTTTTCTATAATGTATTTAAGGTGGAATGCGTCTATAGATAGGCTTGACCACAAAGTTAGAACCTTGCTTTTAACCCTTGTTTTAAAAATGTAACATTTTCTTTAGATTTTGAAACAAATGTGCCTTGATTGTTCAAAATGGATTTTTTTATTATGGAGAAATACTCCTACGGAAAGGCAAAATCATCAAAAATAAGGATTGTGGGATAGAAAGATATGTCGTAACTTTGCACTCGAAAATCTTTTCAGAAGCGTTCCTCCTTGCGATGTTTGCTGTTGTTTCGACAGTTGAAAGGGGGTGTGCTATCATGGCAGGAAGATTCTTTTTGCTTTATATAAGTGTTTATCTTTAGCATTCACTATTTAATTCATATTACATAAATTTAATCGTATTAACAAAGACAATGAAAACAATTCAGTTTTTAGCATTGATGCTGGTAGCCCTTCTGGGTATGTCTGCTTGTGGTAATGACGACGACGGGCAAAAGCCAACTATTGATCCTCTTGAGATCAACAAGTCATTCACTGGTTACATTTTTGTTTCCACCAATTTCTTTAAGGATTCTTATTATGGTGATCAGGCCACTTTGAAGGTGGTGACAACAGAGGGCAAGCATGTGGTGACTTTCTCTGATCCTCAGTGGGGCACTGCTGTGTTTGAGGATGTGAAGGTGGACGGCACACTTTCAGGCACGGGGACTCTCACAATGAACTATCGTGGAGAGAACAAGACTTATGACGCAATCTTAACTGGCGCAATGGAGAATCCTGTCATCACTCTTCCTGCATTGATGGGTAGTACTGCGATTGTTTTCTATGCGGGTGAAGCACCTTATTCTTGTCTGTTGCAAGGTAACTATACAGGGAAAAACTCTGTGATGGTGGGTGAAAGTTATGGTCCTTATGAAACAACCATGACATGCAAGGTGACGACCAATCCTGATATGACCATCAATGTGGAACTTCCTGAGTATGTGCTCACTGGTACTGCTATTGGCGACCTCACTCCTGGCAAGATTACTATTAGGAATATTGCTTATGATGAGGGGAAGACTAAATATTACCGCCTGTATGGTGCAGATGGCTTGACTCAGCATTTCAAGGCAGAGCAGGGGGGCAATGTGACAATGGATAGCGATTACGCTGTTGCTGCTGATAGCTATATCGAGGTGGATGTGGTTTCAGATGGTGAAACTGTTGGACTTGAGGTGAAGAATCACTTCAAGTTAGGAAGAATGCCTTTCCCTATTGTGGCTGTATTCTATGGAACTGTTCCAAATGAAGAATAATTTGTGCTTCACATGTTCTAAAACTCATTTGAAGGTTGAGAATTCTCTATTTGCAGGATTCTCAATCTTCAAATCTTTTGTTGCGGTGGGTTCGTTTGTGCTGATGTCAGGCGTGCTCTCCTCTTGCGAGGGTGCTTTTGAGGGCGTGTATGATGATCCCGACAAGGAGGTTTCAATCAAGAAAGGTCAGTTGGTGGTGGATGCTACTGATTGGCAGACTTGGCACTATATTGACTTGCTGGAGGCTGATGCCGCACAACAAAAAGAAGGCAAGGGGTATTCTGCTATAGAGATAAAGATCCCGACGGAGAGGTTGGAGGCAAGTGTAGATGAAGAACATTCTCAACATGAAGAGAGGGCGGGCATCTATACTTATTGGTATGATGTGTTTGGCGAGGGACTGTCCAAACGTGAGATTCGTCAATTTGTGCCCACAAAGAATCAGGATGAGCCAGCATCGTGGCATTTGGCCGTGCATAGAAATAATGTGCGTACCAACGGAGGAGCGGTGTATATGACTGCTTATACTTCGATGGATGATCTTCCAGAGAGCAGTGAGGCTTTTGGAGAAGTGGCTTTCACTGAGGATGAATGGAATGAGACGGATGTGTGGACTGTGCAAGAGAAGATGCTACAGGGACTGATAGGTAATCAGGGCATCAAGGTGAATTCCCTGCTTTCTTCTTGGCTTAAGGTGTCTCTGCCTCCTGTGCCTCCTACATTCACGCTGAACAATCATGTGTTTATATTAAAACTGAAAGATGGGACTTTTGCAGCCTTGCAGTTGGTGAACTACCAGAATGCTGCGGGCGTGAAATGCCATCTGACCATCAATTATAAATATCCATATTGAAAAAGGTTCTTTTCTTTCTATTATTGCTGACAGCATCAAAGGGCTATGCGCAACAGCAGGATTCTACGTTCTATCTGCAGAATGTGGTGGTGACAGGTACGCGCACTCCCAAGCTGCTGAAGGATGTTCCCATCCAGACTCGTCTCATCACTGCTGAAGACATAGAGAGGATTGATGCTACGAACGTGGAGGATCTTTTGCAACAGGAGATGCCTGGTGTGGAGTTCTCTTATGCGCAGAATCAGTTGAAACACATGAATTTCTGTGGCTTTGGTGGTCAAGGCGTCTTGTTTTTGATGGATGGGGAGCGACTGGCAGGAGAAACAATGGATGATGTGGATTTCAGTCGTCTGGAGATGGCAAATGTGGATCGCATTGAGATTGTGAAAGGAGCGGCAAGTGCTTTGTATGGCAGTAATGCAGGTGGAGGTGTGATTAATATCATCACTAAGGATGTGAAAGAGCCTTGGACACTGAATGTGAATGCTCGTTTTGCGAAACATGAGGAGAGGAGAGTGGGTGGCTCTTGGGGCTTGAACAGAAAGGCATGGAGGAATCTTTTGAGTGTGAACCACACATTTACAGACAATTTCATGGTGAAGAATGCCCCTGACCCAAAGGCACAGGTGGTGAGCACAGTGTATGGGGACTGCACATGGAATGTAAAGGAGAGATTGACCTTTTCTCCAACAGCACATGTCAAACTCATAGGTAGGGCGGGATATTTCTATCGTCAGGTGACGAGGACTTTTGATAATCCAGAGCGTTATAGGGATTACTCTGCAGGCTTGAGAGGATTGTGGGACATGACAGGTCAGGACCATTTGGAGTTGTCTTATTCGTTTGACCAATATGACAAGTCCGATTATCATAGAATCACAAAGATAGATGTGCGTGACTATAGTAATGTGCAGAACATCTTTAGAGGTGTGTATCATCACAGTTGGGATGGAGGAGATATATTGACCATTGGCGCAGACTTCATGCATGACTATCTGATGAACAAGAACTTGGGAAGAAAAAATATAAATCAGGATTCGTTTGATGCTTATGCCCAATATGATTGGATGGCATCTGAGAGATGGGAAGTGGTGGGTGCGCTGCGTTATGACTATTTCTCAGACAAGAAAGACTCTCGCCTTTCCCCTAAGTTGAGTGCCCGCTACCAGCCTCTTGAGAACATGAATGTTCGTTTTGGCTATGGCATGGGTTTTCGAGCGCCTGCGCTGAAGGAGAAATACTACAATTTTGACATGGTGGGTATTTGGATTATCCAAGGCAATGAGCAGTTGAAGTCGGAGGTGAGCCATAATTTTCAGGCATCGGCAGATTACACAAGGGGACAATACAACTTTACGGCATCTGTATATTATAATGATGTGAGAAACAAGATTGCAACAGGTGTGCCCCACTATCTGCCCACTGATTACAAACAGTTGTATCTTGACTATGTGAATTTTGAAAACTATGCGGTGTGGGGAGGCGAGGCTACTGTGCAGGCAAGATGGAGCAATGGGTTGAGCGCAAGGATGTCTTATGCCTACACGGATGAGCGTCTGCCCAAAAACAAGGAGGGACAAGCCGTAAACAATCAATACATACCAGCACGCCGTCATTCGTTGATGGTGAGAGTGGACTGGAGTAAGCAGTTCAGCCAGAACTATGGGCTGTCTCTCTCCCTGAATGGTCGTTTCCTCTCAGGTGTGGAGAATGTGGAGTTTGTGGATTATTATGACATATCCAAAGGTACTAATAAGGTGGAGTATCCTGCTTATACTTTGTGGAAACTCTCGGCAGCCCAGAGATTTGGTAAGGCATGGAAATTGACGGTGGCAGTAGATAATCTGTTGAATTACAAGCCTAAGTACTATTATTTCAATTGCCCTCTCACCGATGGTGCAAACTTGATGGTGGGTTTGTCGATAGATTTGAACAGGTTGCGCTGATTCGGTATTAGATGGAGTCTGATGTCTCTCACCATGTGTCAGAGTTCTCGCACATGGATGTGTGAATTCACTAAATTCACATCTCTAAAAAATCCCAAAATGGACATTGCTGACATGGAGTGCCCACATCTGTCTCAGCCTCAATCTCGCTCTCACATCCCTTTGTGCCATCAAAAGTGAACCTCATGTCGCCAAAGAAAAAAGGTGATGGAATTATCTAAGACTCGTCTCGAAGGCATCTCGAAGGCATCTCGAAGGCTCGTAGAAGCATGGGGAGAAGAAGTTCTTTCAGAAGGGATTCTTTTTCATCTTTTGTTTCATGCAAAATGGATGTGGATGTGCGAGTGCTTCTTGATTGCTGGATGAAGTTTGTTTAACTTCATGGTGAAGTTGTCAAATTACATGTTGTATAGGGGTGTTTGCTTCTCTTTTTGTAAGTGGATGTAAACAAATTTGAAACAAAACGCTATCTATCTCAGTATTTTTTATTACATTTGCATGTTTTTCGGGTTCTTGCGAACTTGAAAAACCTCTTTTTGTGCTATTTTCAATCTATCTGAAATCTTATAACGTTATAAAATATGAAACAATTACTTTTGGGTGACGAAGCGATTGCTTTGGGAGCTATCAATGCAGGCCTTTCTGGTGTGTATGCTTATCCAGGTACTCCTTCTACCGAAATCACTGAGTTTATTCAGGGAAACAAGGTGGCAAAGGAGCGAGGAATTCATAGTCGTTGGTGTACGAATGAGAAAACTGCCATGGAGGCGGCTCTCGGCATGTCGTATGCTGGTAAGCGCACTCTGGTGTGTATGAAGCATGTGGGCATGAATGTGTGTGCAGATGCCTTTGTGAACAGCGCCATTACTGGCGTGAATGGCGGGCTCATCGTATTGGCGGCAGATGACCCCTCTATGCACTCAAGTCAGAATGAACAAGACTCTCGTTTCTATGGCAAGTTTGCTATGATTCCTGTGTTTGAACCTTCAAATCAGCAGGAGGCTTATGATATGGTGGCCAGTGCCTTTGATTTGTCTGAGGCTTTGAAGGAACCTGTGCTTTTGCGCATTGTGACTCGTCTGGCTCATAGCCGTGCTGCAGTGGAGGTGGGTGAACCTATGGAACAGAATGCCTTGAATGTGGCAAAGGAAAGCTGGGTGCTTCTGCCTGGCATTGCCCGTCGCAAATATGCAGAACTTCTCGACAAGCAGGCTGCAATGCTTTCTGCTTCTGAGAAGTCCATCTATAATAAAAAAGAGCAGGCTCAAGGTCAGAAACTGGGTATTGTGGCTTGTGGCATCGCATATAACTATGTGAAGGAGAATGTGGGTGATGATGCCAATATCCTGAAAGTTTCTCAATATCCGATCTCACCAGAGACCATTCGTGCTTTTGCTAAGGAAAATGAAGCATTGCTTGTGGTAGAAGACGGGCAACCTGTGATGGAAGAAGCGATTGCCGGCATGGTGGGTGCTGATTATCCAGTGAAGGGACGATTGACTGGTGACCTTCCTCGTACAGGCGAACTGACTCCAGACAATGTGGCTGTGGCTCTTGGCAAACCTGCTGGTCCCGTCTTTGACAATGCTAAGAACGTGGCAGGTCGTCCTCCTCAACTCTGTCAGGGTTGCGGACACCGCGATGTGTATGCTGCGCTGAATCAGGTGTTGGCAGAATATCCTGATTATAGAATCTTTGGCGATATTGGTTGCTACACACTTGGTGCGCTGCCTCCATTCCAGGCTCTTGCCAGCTGTGTGGATATGGGTGCTTCTATCACAATGGCCAAGGGTGCTGCTGATGCAGGTCTCTACCCCTCTGTGGCTGTCATTGGTGACTCTACTTTCACTCACTCTGGCATGACGGGTCTTTTGGACGCAGTGAATGATAATTCCGACATAACGGTGGTTATCTCCGACAACCTCACCACTGGTATGACAGGTGGTCAGGATTCGGCAGGACTGAATAAGTATGAGGCAATCTGCAAGGGTTTGGGTGTAGATCCTGAGCATGTGCGTGTGGTTGTGCCACTTCCAAAGAATATGCCAGAAATCACACGTGTGCTGAAAGAAGAAATAGAATATCACGGAGTGTCAGTCATCATTCCTCGTCGTGAGTGCATCCAGACAGCTGCTCGTCACGCAAGGGAAGCAAAGAAAGCAAAGGAGGCAAGCAAATGAAAAAGGACATCATATTATGTGGAGTGGGAGGACAAGGAATCCTCTCAATTGCAACTATCATCAGTGAAGCAGCGACAGAGGCTGGCATTAACTTGAAACAGGCCGAAGTGCACGGAATGAGTCAGAGAGGTGGCGATGTGCAGTCTAACCTGCGTCTGTCCACAGAGAAAATCTATTCAGACTTGATTGCTCAGGGCAGTGCAGATGTGGTCATTTCTATGGAGCCAATGGAGTCTCTCCGCTATCTTCCTTATTTGGCTAAGACAGGTACTATTGTAACAAGCAGCAAACCTTTTATCAATATCCCTAACTATCCTGAAGAGGAGATGCTGATGACAGAGTTGGATGCAATGCCTTCAGTGGTGAAACTGGATATAGACTCAGTGGCAAAAGATGCGGGTAATGCTCGTGGCGCAAACATGGTGTTGCTGGGTATGGCTGCTCCTTTCATTGAGATCCTTACTGTGGAACAGTTGCGCAAGGCCATCTCTGTGGTGTTTGCCCGTAAGGGAGAAGCTGTGGTAGAAGCCAATCTGAAGGCTTTTGACTGTGGCGTGGAGGCAAGCAAGAAATAATCTATCAGGGAGTTGGGGTGATCGTTTCTGTCAAGCAGTGGTCTAACTCTCTCAATCTACTATACCTACAACAGGAAAAAAAATTTATGATTTACAACGCAAAAATGGAATGCATGTCAAGAGAAGACATGCGCAAGTTGCAGTCTGAGCGTCTTCAGAAGATTGTCAAAACTTGTTATGAGAAAGTGCCTTTCTACACCAGAAAGATGGATGAACTTGGTGTTAAGCCAGAGGACATCAAGTCTATTGATGATATAGTAAAACTTCCTTTTACCACAAAACATGACTTGAGAGACGAATATCCTTACGGATTGCAGGCTGTGCCACAGAGCGAGATTCGCCGTGTGCATGCTTCTTCAGGCACAACAGGAAAGCCAGTCGTTGCTACATACACACAGAATGACCTTGACCATTGGGCAGAAGGTGTTGCTCGTGTGCTGGCTGCTGGAGGTGTTGGCAAAGAGGATGTTGTTCAAGTCAGTTACGGCTACGGACTATTCACAGGTGGTCTTGGTGCTCACGATGGTGCAAACAAGGTGGGGGCAGTGCAGTTGCCCACCTCTGCAGGAAACTCGGAGAAGCAGACCATGCTGATGCAAGACTTGGGTTCAACAGTGCTGGCTTGTACTCCTTCTTATGCGCTCCACTTGGCAGAGGTCATTGAGAATAGCGATAAGGTCAATCTGAAAGACCTCAAACTTCGTGTAGGTTTCTTTGGTGCAGAACCTTGGACTGAAGGCATGCGTCGTGAGTTGCAGTCAAAGTTGGGTATCAAGGCATACGACATCTACGGACTTACAGAAATGTCTGGTCCAGGTGTGGGTGGTGAGTGTGATTGTCAGGATGGTACACACCTTTGGGAGGACATGTTCTTCCCTGAAATCATCAACCCTGAAACATTGCAACCTTGTGCTCCAGGTGAATTTGGTGAACTCGTGTTCACTTCACTCTGCAAAGAGGCAATGCCTATCATCCGTTACCGCACACGAGACCTCACTCGTCTCAACTACGGGAAGTGTGCCTGTGGACGTACTGCTGTTCGTATGGATCGCATTCTTGGTCGTTCAGACGACATGCTGATTGTTCGTGGTGTTAATGTGTTCCCATCTCAGATAGAAACTGTGCTCACAGAGTTCCCTGTGTTCACACCACAATACTTTATTACGATAGACCGTAAGGGCAATGAGGATTCTTTCGACCTTGATGTGGAACTTCGCACGGAGTTTTTCTCTCCAAATCCATCCAAGCAGATGCCTTACATCAAACCTCTTTACGATAGAATCGTGTCACTTTGCGGCATCAAGCCAAATATCCACATCAAGGAACCAGGTGCTATCACTCGTTCTATCGGCAAGGCGAAGCATGTGGAGGATAAACGAAACTTCAGAGGATAATGAATACACCTTTAGATTACAATACAGTCACTGAGGCTATAGAAAGTATGGGTCTTGGTGACTTCTCACAAGCCACTATACGTGACATTCAGTCTCTTTCTAAGATTCTTGAGGAAAAGACAGGTGAGTCTGTCATCCATCTTGAGATGGGTGTGCCTGGTCTTCAGCCTTCCGCCATTGCTCTGAAAGCAGAACAGGAGGCTTTGACGAATGGCTGTGCGACCATCTATGCTCCCAATGGGGGTATTCCACGCTTGAAGAATGCCGCTTCACAATTCGTGAAGGCATTTATCGGTGTGGATATTGATCCACTTTGTTGCATTCCTACCACAGGAAGCATGCAGGGTACTTTTGCCACTTTTACTGCTTGGCATCATGCCATGCCAGAGAAGGACACAGTGCTCTTCATTCATCCAGGCTTTCCTGTGCAGACCACCCAGTGTGATGTGATAGGGCTCAAACACATCGGTTTGGATGTTCACGATTTCCGTGGAGAATCGCTGATTGCTAAATTGGAAGAGATTCTCTCTGCTGGCAATATCTGTGGCATCGTCTATTCCAACCCTAATAATCCCTCATGGGTTTGTTTCAACGAGGATGAGTTGAGAGGCATTGCTGGTTTGGCAGATCAATATGATGTGATTATTCTGGAAGACTTGGCATATTTTGCTATGGATTTCCGTCGTGACCTTTCTCATCCGTTTGAAGCACCTTATCAGGCAACAGTGGCTCGATACACCGATCGATACATCTTGGCTGTTTCAGGTTCAAAAGCATTCTCTTATGCTGGACAGCGTATAGGTGTTGCTTGTATCAGCAATGGTCTTTATCACCGTGTTTATCCTGCATTGGAGAAGAACTTTGGAGTAGGTGCGTTTGGTGACTTCTTTTGTAACCGCCTCATGTACACACTCTCAAGCGGAACAACGCATAGCGTGCAGCATGCGATGGCTGCTCTCATGGAGGCTGCTTGTGAAGGTTCATATAATTTCTTGGCAGATGTGCGCGAGTACGGACGGCGTGCTAAATATATGAAAGATGTGTTGCTTTCTAATGGCTTCTATCTTGTTTATGACAACGATTTGGGTGCTCCATTGGCGGATGGTTTCTATTTCACGGTGCAATATCCGGGAATGAATGACCTTCAGCTCACTCGTGAACTGATGTATTATGGCATAGCAGTATTTCCACTTGACACGATGGGCTCTAAAGAGCAGGGTGTGCGTATCTGCACGTCTTTCTTCCAAAAAGAACAGGAATCAATGTTCAAAGAACGTATAGAGGCTTTCAGCCAGGATCATCCTCTATAATACATTATATATATAAGATATAAATCCAACAATCTATGGACGATAAATCACCATACATTCATCCGCAATACGAGACGATGTCTCGTGAAGAACTGGAGAAACTTCAGTTGGAGCGTTTGCAGGCAACAGTAGAGCATTGCATGAACTCCTCTTTCTACAAGAAGCGTTTTGACGAAAATGGATTGAAGCCCGAGGACATTAAGAGTCTCGACGACATTCGTAAGATTCCGTTTACCACAAAACAGGATTTGCGCGACACCTATCCTTTTGGCATGGCAAGCGTTCCTTTGCGTGAGTGCGTGCGTCTTCACTCTTCATCAGGCACAACAGGAAACCCTACAGTGATTCTTCACACACAAAAGGATATAGATGAGTGGGCAAATGCTGTGGCTCGCTGTCTTTGGATGGTGGGGCTTCGTCCAAGTGATGTGTTTCAGAACTCTTCTGGCTACGGAATGTTTACAGGTGGCTTAGGCTTCCAATATGGTGCAGAGCGTTTAGGCGCACTCACAGTACCTGCGGCAGCGGGCAACTCTCTTCGTCAAATCAAGTTCATCAAGGACTTTGGCACGACAGCCATCCATGCTGTGCCCAGTTATGTCACTCGCTTGTACGAAGTGATGCAGTCAGAAGGTGTGGATCCGCGCAAGGATACCAAACTGAAGGTTTTGGCCATAGGTGCAGAGCCTCATTCGGAGGAGCAGAGAAAGCGTATTGAGAATATGCTTGGAGTGAAGGCCTACAACTCTTTTGGCATGAGTGAGATGTGTGGACCAGGCGTGGGCTTTGAATGTCAAGAGCAGAATGGTCTCCATTTCTGGGAAGATTACTACATTGTGGAAATAGTCAATCCCGACACATTGGAGCCTGTTCCTGACGGTGAGATTGGTGAGTTGGTGCTGACAACGCTCAATCGTGAGGCCATGCCATTGCTTCGTTATCGTACTCGTGACCTTACTCGTGTGTTGGGTCGTACTTGTCCTTGCGGACGTAACCACATCCGTTTGGATCGTATGCGCGGTCGTTCGGACGATATGATGGTGCTTCGTGGTGTGAATATCTTCCCTATCCAGATAGAGAAGATCCTTATGCAGTTCAAGGAATTGGCAAGCAATTATCTCATCACCCTCACCACTGATGAGGACAATGATAATATGACAGTCGAGGTGGAATTGGAAGAACTCTTCACAGATGACTTCCAGCGTCTTCTTTCTTTGGAAAAGGACATCAAGCGTCGCTTGAAAGATGAGATTCTCCTCACTCCTCATGTGAAACTTGTGCCTAAGGGAACACTTCCTGTTTCTGAAGGAAAGGCTGTCCGTGTCATCGACAAGCGTAAGGTTTATCAATAAAACATGTGTTTCCAAATCTGAAATAGAGCCATGACAATCAAACAACTATCTATCTTTATCGAGAATAAGGGTGGCACACTCATTGAGGTTCTCGACTTGCTCAGCAAGGCAAACATACAGATTATCGCTTCTACGATAGCAGACACAAAGGATTACGGCATCTACCGTGTGCTTTGCAGTCAGGCTGCACAGGCTTATCTCATATTGAAGGAAGCGGGAATCAATGTGCAGTTATCCGATGTTTTTGCTCTCAGCATTGATGATCAGCCAGGTCGTGCAGCAGATGCTGTCAGCAGAATTTCTGATGCAGGCGTCAGCATTCTTTATCTTTATTCATTCTTGTGGAAGAGTAAAGGCGTGCTGGTGTTCCGTACTGACGAAAGCGAGAAAGCAAAAGAAGCCATCATGCTCAACAAGATGAAGTTCCTTACAGAGGAGGATTTTAGTGTATGACACTTCTTGAAACACTGAACAAGGGCGACCGTTTTGCGGCAAGCATAGGTGCTCAACTCACGGAGTTGAGGGAAGGTTATGCTAAATCAGAACTTACGGTAGAAGAGCGGCATCTCAATGGTGGAGGTGTCTGCCAAGGAGGTGTAATCTATACCTTGGCAGACCTTGCCTTTGCAGGAGTGACCAATAGTCATGGGATGCTTACGCTTGGTGTGAACAATTCCATCACCTTTCTTAAGTCTGCACAACTGGGCGATCGCATCAAGGCAGAGTGTGTGGAAACGCTGGATCACCACAAGTTGCCCTATTGCGACATGAAGGTGACCAATCAGCATGGCGAGTTGATTGCCGTCATGACAGGATTGGCCTACAGGCTCAAGAGGGAAGTCTCCTTTGAAGGTCTCATGTGAAAGAAATCATGATTTGATGTCTGACATTAGGAGATTGGTGTGCGTATTTTAATGGAGAAGGTTGGGTGTGAAACATCTCTTGTTCTTGCAAATCGTTGGAAAAAAGAAGGAGGAAACCTCCTTTTAGCACTTGTGAAATAAAAAAAGGTGATAAAAGTTTTGCTGGAGCGAAAAAAAAACGTACCTTTGCACTCGCTAAATCAAAAGTGCTCCATTCAAGGTGCCATAGCTCAGTTGGTAGAGCATCGGACTGAAAATCCGTGTGTCCCCGGTTCGAATCCTGGTGGTACCACAATTCAAGCATTTTGTTTAGCACTTTGGTGCCATAGCTCAGTTGGTAGAGCATCGGACTGAAAATCCGTGTGTCCCCGGTTCGAATCCTGGTGGTACCACAAAAGCAAACCCTCACGTCTCTCAACAAAGTGCGTGAGGGTTTTTCTTTAATTTCAGGTATCAGAAGCCTTCATTAGGCTTTTGACTCATGTGTAAGCAAGAACAACAAAACTTGATATTATATGTATGATGTGATGAGGGTGCGGGAGGATTTCCCTATTCTGTCCCGTGAGATATATGGTAAGCCACTGGTCTATCTGGACAATGGCGCTACCACACAGAAGCCTCGCCAGGTGGTGGAGGCCATAGTGGATGAGTATTATAATGTGAATGCGAATGTCCACAGAGGTGTGCACTTCTTGTCACAGCAAGCCACAGATTTGCATGAGGCAAGCCGTGAGGTTGTGCGTCGTTTCCTCAATGCGCATTCCACGAATGAGATTCTTTTCACCCGAGGAACGACTGAAGGCATCAACCTTTTGGCATTCTCTTTCGGTGAGTCAATGGTGAAGGAGGGCGACGAGATTGTAGTCAGTGCGATGGAGCATCATTCAAATATTGTGCCTTGGCAGATGATGTGTGAACGTAAGGGAGCACATCTTCGAGTGATTCCTATGACTGACAGTGGAGAGTTGGAGATGGAGGCTCTGGAGGCTCTTCTGAATGAGCGTACACGTATCGTATGCTGTACTCAGGTGAGCAATGTGCTGGGCACGGTGAATCCTATTGCAGAAGTGGTAAAGATTGCTCATCGGAGGGGTATCCCTGTGTTGGTGGATGGCGCACAGTCTGTGCCTCACATGAAAGTGGATGTGCAGGAATTGGATTGCGATTTCTTTGCGTTCTCAGGCCACAAGGTGTATGGACCTACAGGCGTTGGTGTTCTTTATGGAAAGGAGGAATGGCTTGAGAAGTTGCCTCCTTATCAGGGTGGTGGAGAAATGATCAAGAATGTTTCTTTTGAAAAGACCACATATAATGAGTTGCCTTATAAGTTTGAGGCAGGCACACCTGACTATGTGGCCACACATGCTTTGGCCAAGGCTCTGGAGTATGTGGAGCAGTTGGGCATGAAGAACATCGAGCAATATGAGCGTGATTTGACCCGATATGCCTTGGAGCGAATGCAACAGATAGAAGGAATGCATATCTATGGCATGGCCAAGGAACGTGATGCTGTCATTAGTTTTCAGGTTGGAGACATTCATCATTTGGATATGGGTACTTTGCTGGATCGTTTGGGCATCGCAGTCAGAACAGGTCATCATTGTGCAGAACCATTGATGAGAAGATTGGGTATAGAAGGCACTGTGAGAGCCTCATTTGGCTTATACAACACCAAGGACGAGGTGGATGCTTTGGTGGCAGGAATAGAAAAGGTCAGAAGAATGTTCTGATAGAATTAGAGGTGTCTTTTTAGAGAACAAAGGGAGAATGTCATCTGTGTACATTCTCCCTTTGCTGTTGTGAGTGCTTGCCCAACCTTGGTTTACTCCACATTTGTATTCTGGGTGTGAATCTCCTGTTTTCCATCCGCTACAATGAAAATATATACGTGGGTTGGATGAAACCGATCACACCTTTCCTCTTCATGTGTTTAGGGGCGAAGGTAAAACTGGCATTTGAGAGGATAGAATCGTGGCATTTCCCTGTCATTTGACATGTTAAATGATGGATGTTTTTTTCATGCTCCAACGAACAATTGTTCAATAGCCAGCGAACAATGCTTCAAGTGCCAATGAACAATTGTTCGATGCCCCATGAACCATGCGTGCGTTTTTGCCCTGATAAGCATTCTGTTTCTATGCGAAGAAGAAGTAGGCGATGGCTATTGCCGCTATGACTCCTGCCAGATCGACCAATAGTCCGCATGTCACGGCATGGCGTGTGTGGCGGATGCCTACAGAACCGAAATACACAGCCAGTATGTAGAAGGTGGTGTCTGTAGAGCCTTGGAAGATGCAGGCAAGTCTGCCAGAGAAAGAATCTGCCCCATAGGTGGTCATTGTATCTACCATCATGCCACGAGCACCCGAGCCTGAGAGGGGTTTCATGATGGCAGTGGGGAGTGCCGCTACAAAGTCGGTGTTGCCCCCACAGAGTTCCACAAGCCAATTGATGCCGCTGATGAGAATGTCCAAGCCTCCGCTGGCACGAAATATGCCTATAGCCACGAGGATGGCCACCAGATAAGGAATGACCCTTACGGCAGTTGTAAAGCCATCTTTTGCTCCTTCAATAAAAGCCTCATACACATTCACTTTCTTTGCAACTCCCGCAATGATGAATGTCAGCATGATGCCAAAGAGGATGACATTGGCAGCAAGGGTGCTTACAGTGTCCATCGTGTTTTTGTCCATTAGGCTGAATCCCCAAATGATTCCTGCCACCAACAGACACATTCCTCCAAGGGTGGTGATCAAGACAGGTTGCAGTAGGTTGATGCGTTGGTAGAGGCTTACAATGATGATGCCTGCCAATGTGGCAACGAATGTGGCCAGCAGGATTGGCACAAAGATGTCGGTAGGTTGTGCAGCCCCAAGTTGTGCTCGATACACCATGATGGATACTGGTATGATGGTGAGTCCAGAGGTGTTGAGTACGAGAAACATAATCATGGGGTTGCTGGCTGTTTGATTCATCTTCTCTGTCTTCTCCGCTGTCCATCCTACCTTTCTGCTCACCTCGTTATTTCTTTCTTTGTTAATTTCTTGCATGCTTTCCATTGCCTTGAGACCTAAGGGAGTGGCTGCATTGTCTAAGCCGAGCATGTTGGCAGCAATGTTCATGAAAATATGACCTGTGGCTGGATGACCCTTGGGAATATCAGGAAACAGGCGTGTGAAGAGGGGACTGAGTAGGCGGGAAATAGCATTGACAGCCCCTCCCTTCTCTCCTATTTTCATGATGCCCATCCATAGGGAAAGCACGCCTGTCAGTCCGAGAGAGATTTCAAAGGCAGTCTTGGCACTTTCGAAAGTGGAACCAATCATGTCTGCAAACACACCTGTGTTGCCTATGAAGCATTGTACGATGGCGCAAATGGCAGCCAAAAGGAAGAATGCTATCCAGATATAGTTAAGTACCATAAAGTGCTTCCCCCGCCTCCGCTGTTGCGGAAGAGTAGAATGTTTGTGGGAGAACTTCTACTGAGTGAGTTGATTTCTTTTAAGAGATGGGCAAGTGCGTTGCACAGATGTTGTGATAAGAATGGCTGTTTGGGGCTTCCTTTCCTTTGGGGAGATGGAAGGTTTGAAGAACATGCCACACTCTGTCGCACCTCTTGCTTTTATTGGGCGAAGATACAAAAAAAATCGGAGACATACGCTTGTGTGTCTCCGATTTTATGCAGATGAAGGTTTTATTTCACTTTCACAGCAATGCTCTTGCCTGTGTAAGTGACAGTCTTCTCACCCTGTCCAATCACTTTCACATGGAAGGTGCGTGTGGTTTTCATGCCTTCAAAAGAGCCTGTACGCTTACCGATGGTGAGTGTCTTGCTGTTCTCATTCCATGTGAGAGGGATGTTGGTGTAAGCTCCCTTCTCGTAGTTGTAGTTGTCTCCCTCGTCCTCATAAAGAGTAAAGGTGGCATTTGCTCCAGGATAGACCACGAGGTCAATGTTGTCATATTGGTTCTCGTTGGCATATTGCACGTCAGGACCTAAAGGAAGAATGCTGCCAGCCTTAATGTAGAGTGGTGAGTGGCTGAGCGGTGCAGATGCGCTGAGAGTCTGTCCTCCTTGCTTCAGTTCGTTGGTCCAGTAGTCGTACCACTGAGTGCCTGCTGGGAGGTAAACATTGAAGTTGCGTGGTGTGGTCCAATCTACTTTTGCATACGTTTCTTTTTCCAAATCATTCTTGTCCCAACCAGACATGGCATCCGTACGCACAATCTTCTCTTGAGTGTATAGAGGATCTACAACAGGACAAACCAATACATTGCGTCCAAACATAAACTCACGGTTGTTGTTCCATGTGTTTTTGTCTTGTTTGAAATCCATGAAGAGGGCTCTCATGAAGGAGTCGTCATTGTGGGAAACCTGCCATGCCTGACTATAGATGTAGGGGAGGAAGCGGTAGCGCAAGCGGACTGCATCCACCAAAGCATCATAGACAGGCTCGCCTTCCTTGCCAAAGTAGTAGAGCTCACGATAAATATCTGCACCGTGGCTACGCATCATAGGTGTGAAAGCACCGAACTGCATCCATCGAACATAAAGTTCTTGGAACTGAGGATTGCGTGTGGCGGAGTTGTGTCCTTGAGTGTTGTATGAGCCTGCAAAGAAACCGCCAATGTCTGCATTCACGTTAGGATTAGCAGTGAGGGTGTAGTTCAGACAAATGGGCACTTGGTTTCTCAATGTTTCCCAAGAAGAACCTGTGTCGCCACTCCATGTGTTGGCACCCGTACGCTGCTGACCAGCAAAGTAAGAACGAGTGAGGATGAACACGCGTTTGCTATTATCTACAGCACGCTGGCTATCATATACACCGCCTACTGTCATGAGTGGGAAAGCGTTTCTCACACTGCGGTAAGAACCCAGAGTTGTCTTCTGATCTCTTTGTGCTTCGGTCAGATCCATCTGGTCAGGGTCGGTGGAGTCCATCCACCAAGCATCAATACCCATCTTGTGCAGACGAGAGAGATTCTTCCAATAGATGTCGCGAGCCTCTTGGCTATATACATCGTAGCAACGCACACCGCTGGGATAGTCCTTGCGAGGAGGCCACTGAGGAAGACCGCTCTGAGGCCATGTGTCGAAATCGAGCAAGAGCCCCTTCTCCTTCATTTCCTTGAAAGCCTTGGTCTCAGGACCGAAGGAAGCCCAGATGGAGATGCTCATGTGTGCATTCTGCTTGTGCACCTCGTTGATCATATCCTGTGCACGGTCGAACTCTGGATTGAGAAACTCCATGGCGTTCCAGTTGTAGTTGCTGCCCCAATACTGCCAGTCTTGAATGATTCCATCAAAAGGAACTTTAAGATTGCGGTACTTGTGTACCACTTCGAGGAGTTCTGCACTGGACTTGTATCGTTCTCTTGACTGGTGAAAGCCATAGATCCAGAGCGGGTGCATCGGCACTTTGCCTGAAAGGTGACGCATCTCCTTGATTACGCCATCAGCATCTCCACCATAAATAAAGTAGTAATCAACCAGTTTTCCTACTTCTGATTCCAGCACGACATCACCTGCTTTTCCGTCGGCAGGAGTGGTGAGGTGGGTGGGGGAATAGTTGTCCCAATAGATTCCGTAGCCTTTGATGGTCTGATAGAAGTGAGCAAAGTCTTCAAGGTTGCTCTGTTCCATACGTCGGTTCTCGCCTCTTAGACTCATTTTGCCATTCTGAAGAAGTCCCACACCGTAGATGCCTTCATCTGCATCTACAGAGAAAGTCTGTTTCACACGGAAAGCATCTGTGTCAGGACCTTTGGTGATGGGAGTGAAAGAGTGACCTTCTTCTTTTGTCAGCAGATTGCCCTTTTTGTCCTCAAAAGCGACCTTGCCATCCTCTACTGTTACAGTGAGGGCTGAAGATTCATAGATGGTGGAGTTGCCTTTCTTGGTAACTTTCACCTTCACATTTTCGGGCGTGGCAGTTACTACCAAAGATTTCTTTTCCACATCCTGCCCGTTGGTTTTTACAATACGAACCGTTTTAGGTGTGTAGAAGGTTACTTGCTGTGCCCAACTTTGAGTGGCGAGCAACAGCAAAAACGAAGTTAAAATAGATGATCTATTCATAATCATAAAGGTTATTGATTAATGTTTTATTTTGAAAAGATTTTCTTTCCTTTTTTGATGATCCTTA
>Ga0209510_1000976_pt1 | contig 35046 bp, 58 predicted proteins | sample BiotimSIPDNA_FD_185749 | JGI IMG/M metagenome (GOLD analysis project Ga0209510, IMG submission 185749) | Anaerobic biogas reactor microbial communites from Washington, USA - Biogas_R1 time_0 SIP DNA (SPAdes) (version 2) | ecosystem: Engineered > Bioreactor > Anaerobic > Unclassified | place...
ATCTTGTGCCTTGCCGATGGGCTTTCTCGATTTTTGTATCAAGTTGGCTCTTTTTCCGCTTTTTCCGTTTTTCCTCAAATGTTTTATAACTGTCCTGCTTCGTTTGTTGATAAGACGCCTTTTGACATTCCTTTGAGCAATAAACTTGACAGTTAGCGTTCTGCTCGAAATATTTTTGGCATTTCGGGCATTGTTTGATTTTGCGACCACATTTTTTCATAATTTCCACTCCTTATAAAGTTCAACCCAATCTTCGCACTCTCTCATATTCTTTCCTCCCATTTCATGGTGGCGAGTGTTTCAGTTAGAATTTTTAAGCAATCATTACATAGATAAAATGTTTTTTCCCCGCACGGAACAGTCGGTATTGTAATTTCGTAAATGCTATAACATGGTTTATGAAATTCATAATTGTGTCTAAAATTGGGATTTCCGCAAGTGCAATAAGTGTTCTTTTCACACAACTTAATCTGGCATGCCTTTGTTTTGAAACTTTCCATCATTTCCACTCCTTGTAAATTTCTATCCAATCCGATAACCTCATTGTTACAAGCCACTCACAGTTGTTTTTACGGTGCATTACGGTCGGCACATCTTCTTTGCAATCGGCGATTGCTTGTGCCATAGCGTCTTGAATATTCAGCCGTTCAACTCTCTTGCACTCGATATGTATTCCGTCAAGCCCTATAACATCAGCGTCGCCATTCGCACCGCAATATTGTACTGACCTTCTACAATCATATCCATATTCTTTTAATTTTTTAGCAAGTTCTCTTTCTCCCCTGCTACCTTTTTGTTTGCTGTTCAAGTTCTTTCACCTTCTCACTGCACCTGTAACAAACTTTCACAAAGTCCGTTACCACTCTTTCGCCTAATTTAGTCCTGACTTTATGCTTATACCCGACCTCGCTATGCGGTTCGTGTTTATGGATTTTCTTTCCGCATATATCACACTTCATCTGTCAAATCTCCATTCGTTGTCAAATCCAATGTCCATTAAGTCCTCGTAAGGTTCTTCCGTCAGAATGATTTTGTGATGTTTTTTTGCATATCGGTACTCCTGCATAGCACCCTTGGATTTTGTAAACCCTTTTAAGAAATAAACTGCGTCGCATAATTCTATTATTTTCAAGTCCACCGCCATAAAATCGTGATAGTCAAAACCTTGCATTATTGCCCACAGGGTGCAAGGGTTGAAAACCTGCTCGCCTTTTTTTATAAGTTCCTTTTCGGCTTTTCTGAAATACTTTTCGTAATTTTTTTTACCTGTCATTTGTCCTGCAATATAGATTTTCATAACTCCTCCTATTCCTTTTTTATCCCCATTCCTTTTTTATTCTCTCGTGATGTTCGGCTAAACTCGCCTCAAAGTTATCGGTACGCCCATACCGTTCTTCCCACGAAGGCAACCTGTTTTTGTTTTTCTTAGATAATATTATTTCTCCCCAAACCGTTTTTTCGTGAAATGCTTTATCCTCGCTTGCTCTTTTGGGGCTTGCATAACTTCTACGGCTTCTTCTTCTGTGTTCTGCTTTACTCATTTTCTCCCTCTCAATCTTTCTAAAACGGTATTTCGCTATCATCAACTTGTGAAAATCCTGTCGGCAAGTCCGTTTCTGCTTTATATTCCATAACAACTATTTTTCTGTCTTTCGTGCCATCTCGCTTTTCATAAACCGCTTCAAAACCATGTGTAACTTCTATTTTGGTTTTGTTCGGGAGGTCTGTGCCTTTTGGCATTTGCACATTCTCAAATACGCTTACCCAATTACCGTCTATGTCTTTACTTGATATGCTTCTGCTGTAACTCGGTCTGCCGTCAAAGTCTTTTCTAAAAATCATTGTTTTGCCTGTAATATTCATTTCGTTTCTCCTATCAGTTTTATAAAATTATCTCTTTGTGTTACCTGTATTTCGTGAGGCAATTTTTTAAGTTCGTTAAATTGCTCTCTTGAAAACCGTTCTTTTGCTTCTTCAATAAGTTTGTCGTACTCATTGGTATTCAGTATGTTATTCCATGCTTTGTTTTTTAGTTTTCTTGCGTTGGTATGTGCTGTTTCTATTTCTCTTATTATTACCCCAACTGTTGGGAATGTCGCATAATCTCTAACATCATTCCTTGCGAACTCAACAACTGCTTGTTCTGCGTCTTGATACGGATAGTCTTTTAGTATTAAGTACCAAGCACTCGCCATTTGTTTGGCGTCTGACTTGCCCTGCCCATAATAAGCACTTAACATAGCAAGTATTTTCAATGTTTCATTTTTATTCATATTACTCCCCCTCTATTAAGTCAAGAAATGGATTTGCTTTACTTGCTTTTGGCAAGTCGGAATAGTTTTCATCAAGATAGTCAACATAGCCACTATTGAAGAAAGTTGAGCCGTTTTTCAGGTACTGCATATCGGTCTGCTCACTGGTATATCTATTTATACACCGTTCTAACTGTTCTTTGCCTATTTTCTCTAACTTTGCCTTTTGTGTTTTAGATATTTGTCCTTTACCTCTTTTCTTTGGATATAAACTCCATAGATACTCAAATACACTATCATTATCATCTTCATTTTCATTTTCCATATCTTCGACAAGTGATGAAGATGTCTTGCACACTTCTTCGACACTTCTTTTTCCGCCTCGCCTATTATTTGCCCTACTTTCACTAAATGCTTTTCTTTTTCTGATTTCTTCTTCCATTCTCTCGTTATACCATAAGCCGTCATCATCTTTAACGAACTTCTGATATACGATTTCGGGGCAGTCGGGCATAAGTTTAGGAATATCTAAATGCCCCTTTTGATGTTGCATATTCAACAAATACGCATATCTGCCTTGTTCTTCCCAACCAAGCCCCATAACACCTATAAGATAGTCGGCTGTGTACCACAACACAGCAGGGTTTTTGTTACTCATCTCGTTCTCCTTTCCGTTCATCACGCTACCACCACATCATACCACAGGTCTGCGGATTTGTCAAGCGACAGCGACATATTTATGGCACTAATTTCAACATTTCCTCTCTTTCTTTTTCGGTAAGCGTTTCAATCCCTTGTTCTTTTGCTACTTCCACAACAAAATCTATGACATTTGCTAATTCTTTTTTGTTGTATGTACTACTTCCGTAATAAGCATTAACATAATTGTCAATACTGACTTCTTCGCAAAACCACCCTGTTCCAAGTTTACTCCACCTTGCATTAAACTCCTCGAAATTATCAACTTTAATGTATTGGAATACCCCTTTTGCCTTAATTGCGTCTTTGTAAACATCTTCTTTGGTTAGTCCACCTATTTTGGTTGCGATTTTATGGCACAACTGCCAAAGGTACGCATTTGCAAGTACAGTTTTCTTTTCACTTGTTAATTCAAGGTTGAATGTAATGTTTCTCCCCTTGTTAAATGCACTAACAATTTCGTTTACACATTCAAAATTCTGCATATCGGTCTGAATGGTTATATTTATTTTCCCTTTTATTTTTGATGACGGAAACACCACCAAGTTTTCAACATTCATATTACTCCTCCAAATAATTCTTTCCGATACCGTTTTTAATATCCACAAACTCCGTAATGTCGTGAGTTTTAAGGAACTCAACTTGTGCTAATTTTTTTAGCATTAAGTCAAGTTCCCTATCTCTGTGAACTCTGTCGTGGCAAGCAGGGCAAATGTTTATCCACAATCCTAACGTCTTTGATATTTTACGATTTGCCGTTCCATAAAATACTTCGTGCCTTGCTGTTTCGGTTGATGAACCACAGACAAAACACTCGCCCTGCTCTGTTCTTAATATGCTTTTGTTATATTTATTTCTGTCCATCTACAAAATTACACCAGTTTTCTTTTCTATTTGCTTGACTGCCTCGGCATACTGACTTGATGTCATTTCTTCTATGGCTGATATTTTGTAATATTTAAGCACTTTCGGTAAGTCTGTATCAGTCTGTTCGCATAGGTCTTTCAGTGTCTTTGCTTTAAGTTTACTAATTTTGTCATCTTCAAAGTCTGTCGGCTGTTCCTTAAACTCATCTGCTTCACTGTCTGAATAAACTCCGTCAAATGCCAGTCCACAAAGTTTAAGTACTACTCTGTCAAAACATCTTTTCAACGCCATAGCGTATGGGTATGAGTTCTTGCAGTTCGCCTTACTTACTTCCCCGACTTCGTATATACCCTGTGCGTAATTGCTGTAAGTATATACAAGACTGTCTGCATATCCGTCTTTGTCAAGTGTTACTGATGACGGCACAAACTGTTTTTCTAAGGGCTGTGTTGCATTGATTTTGCAACAGGCATTATGGCTTATTATTAGTCCTGTGTATGCCATTTTGCCACTCTTTGTTTCGTTCATCAAAATCCAAAAGTCGCCCTCTTTGATATTGTCGTATTTCTTTATTATTTCAAGGGCTTTTGCTCTGCTCTGCTGATATTTTGGGCTAACCCATACAGGTATTTCCTTGCCCTGTTTCGCACTCCATTCGTGCGTTTTTTCGTTAAAGTCCATTTAATACTCCTTCCTTTCCAATAGATAAACTGCTTCTTTGTCGTCAACGCAGCATTGTTCCCAATCCTCCATCACAAGATATTGAGCACCCTTGTTTTTCCTACTGCTATCCCACTTCTCAATCGCCTCAGCCAGTCTGTCTAAATAAATCCTGCCAAGCGGATTGTCTTTGCTTTTTAGATAACCGTTAGCTTCATAGCAGACTTTTTCAGCAAGAGATAATCTTTGCCTCAACTCTTGGATATGCAGCTCCTGTTCATCCGCTTGTCGGTCTATTTCTTCAAATAGCTTCAAAAGTTTGTCTTTTGTTTCCTTTTCATTGTTCATATCACTCACTCCTCGCTTTCTTGAGTTGTTCTTTTTCCCTCACACCTACAATATTCATAGCAACATTCATGTGTGGCACAAACATAATCGCCGTTCGGCATTTCGTAGCCAACATCAAATACATCACCACACATACAACATTTCATCATCTCCATTTGCGTTTTTTCGTTGAAATCCATTTTTAATACTCCTTTCTTTCAAGCAGATAAACTGCTTCTTTGTAGTCAATACAAAGTTCGTTTTCAATTTCCGCAATAGCGTTGCTAACAATGCGGTCAAACTTCTCTTGACAATCGTCGCACATGTCTTGTTCTGTGCGTTTCTGCTCATCACAATATGGGCAATCTTCGCTATCTTCAAGGTTGTCAGAACCGCAAAGTTCACATATCGTTTCAGGTGGTTCACTACTTTCGGATAACACACCGTAAGTTTTTCCCTCCACGAATGACTTACAACTTTCACAATAATACATTTTGTTCTCCTTTCTGACGGCTCATCTCCGCCACGCATATACACTATACCACATACTGCCAGACTTGTCAACCCCCTGCCTGCTACATTGTTATTTGTCCTTCACTTTTGTTGTTTAGGTTTCTTATAATAATACTCATTTTTGCTATTCTGCTTGTGTATTCTTTTATTACATATTCTCGGTCTTTTTGGCTTCTTGCTCGGTAATAACCCTCGCCCCTATTTATTATCCAATTACCGTCATTTCTTAATTCAGATATTATATTTCTTACTGCTCTGTCAGACAATCCAGTAAGACTACATAACTCTGCCCTTGTTATTGGTTTACTCTTTGTCCTTTTATTTATTATTGTCTTTATTCTTTTATGTTCCATTTTTAATCCTCCCCATTTACTACTTCCAACAACATATTTAACCCAACTTCTCCTTTTTCTTTGTCGGACAGTCCCTTTATATCTTCACATATTCTTTCCGTTTCTTTTTCAAGTTTTTCCAGTAGTGGTTCGTACCCCTTGTGCAATTTTTTAATAGCATTGTCCACCTTTTCGGTTGCCTCCTCCAATGAGAAACCCTTTATTCTGAACAATGATATTGTTCCACTTCGTACCGCCTCGAATTGTGAAACGGCTTCTGATAATGTCTTTTCAACTATAATTTGTTCCATATTCATTTTTTACTCCTTTGGTAATACTATAACTTCTTTCTTTGTTGTGCCTAATTTTAGGGCTTCATTGTGGTTGTCAACGAATATGTCTATATGGTTTCCCTTAACGCCTGTATCTTCTGCAATATAGAACTTTCCGTCTATGACTACCTTTGCCCCTAATGGTATTTTGTTAGCGTCTACCGCAACGGTTCTCCCTGCTGTCGCTTTTGTGCCTGTCGCTGTTATACCAGTTTCTGTTCCGCAACATTTTTGGCAAGGACAATAATATGTTATTGTGAACGAACTTGCAGTAAAAACCGTACTAAGTAATATCGCTATTATTTTATCCATTCTTCACCTCTTTTGTTTAACCCCCCTACCGTCAGTGCCGTATTAACGGCACTTTGGTAAAGAGGCAGAAAGGAGTGCCACCTGTTATGGCTTAAAAATCTTCAAAAAAGATTTTGATAATGTCATCATGTGTGAATTTTAGAGTGTCTGCAATTCGTTTTGCGTCTGATACGCTAAAATCTTTTCTATTGATTTTACCATACAGGGCTTGCCTACTCATTTTGCTGTGTTCAGCAACATACTTAAAAGTATATCCGCTTTCCTTAATTCTTTTCCTTAATTCTCTTGTGTTCATCTTTCATCACCTCACCTTGTTATCATATCACACTCTTACGGATTTGTCAAGTGGTTGCTACAATTTTGTTTTATATATTTTCCACATATCTCTTACTAATTCAGTAGCCCCTATTCCATTTTCTTCAAGATACATAATTATATCTGCGTCTGTATCTTTTCGCAATAGCAAGCATTTTTGCTTGTAATTTGCTCGTCTATATTTGTTCGTGGCTCGTCTTTGTGCCTCACTATAACTCATATTATACCCCCTCTCTTAAAACTACTATTGTAGTTTCACCACATTTTATTAACCCTTGTTCGTACATTTCGTAAAACTCGGTTTCGGTTATTTTTTCACGATATATATTCTCTAAATGCCGTTTTGTTGTTTCAACTATTTCTTCGTGGCACATATTCTCTTTCGGGAACATCACCACTATGTTCTTGTTCTCTTTCGTCATTCTGTCCAAGTCGTCTAATATTAAGCATTTAGTGTTATGCAAGTCGCTTAATGCTTCTAAATATTTGTGGAAAGGAGTATCTGCCTTGCAGTTTATGAAAAGTAATCTCCTTATGACTTCGTAATCTGTCCAGTGCAAACCCCCATATTCATGCTCTCTAAACCATAATTCTTCTTCTCTGCCGATATAATCTCCCAACCACCTACCTATTTCCTCAATAATTATTCTCATTTTATTCCTCCTCACGCCCATAAAATATATGCCCAATAGCACCACTCCCATAAACCTCATGAATTATCTCTGTGGCGTTTGCACCGTTGCTATTGCCGATAACATTTATCACGGCGTATCTCCCATTCTCATAATTTACCTGAACAACCTCCTCATACAGTATGTCCTCAAACCATATACCTGTGGCATACTGAATAGATTTAACTCCGCTTCTGCTATCCATTTTTAGGGCGTTGCTAAGAGCGTCTACAAATGCTTTTTTATCCTCATTCATTGTTCTTTTTCCTTTCGTTCCAACTACATTTTAGATATACCGAATAAGCGACTAAAACTAACCATTCTCCGCCGAAACCGTTATTTGGCGTTGCCCAAATCATTAAGGCAGTTAAAATCAGCACGACAGTTATGCCGTATGAATGTTTCTTGAAAAACTTTCTCTTTCTCATTTTATTTTCTCCCTATCATAAATCCTACGAACATACCAAAAGCATAGGTGAAAAGCAGTACCGCTATCGGGTGTTCCAATGCCCAAGGGTCAAATGTCATATCACTACCTCCTTAAAATATAAAATCAATATCTTTCTCATTTTATTCTCTCCTTAAACTTTTCAGGTAGGGGTTGCCATGCTTTCGGCTTGACTTCACCAACACCCCCATTCCAACTATGCTTATAAAACCCTGCTATGCCTTTTTTGTCTTGAAACTCCCAGTTGTCTACTGTGTATAAATCTTTTGAGAAATATGCTATGTCAATATAAGTGCAGATTTCGCCCAAAAGGTTCATCTCTAAGGTTACAAGATATTCCCTCTCTACTTTCGGCAATTCTTTTTCCACCGAAATCCAGTCAGTAATTTTTTCTGTTTTCATTTTTTTCTCCTTTCAACTATTTTCTAATATAACCATTTCATATTAGCAATTTTCTCTGCCAAACACTCTCTTATCTCGAAATCGGCTTTCCACCATTGTTCATAAACTCCATTAAGGCAACCTATTGCTGTTGATTTTGTTAGTGGACAACAGCAACAATAACCTTGGCAAGCGGAATGGCGTTTCGCTTCTTCGCAAGCGAAACAATCGTTGCTAACTCTTGGCACATTGAACATCTCAAACCATTCTGCTTTTTCTCTCTTTCCATCAAGTGATAGCCACGCCCAAAGAGCAATATGCAATTCTTCCCAGTCTTTTATCTCATAAAGACCTTTAAGCATGTTTTGTATGCGGATTTGCTCTCCGCTGTTGTAAATTATATCCCAACCGACTGTATTCATTTCTTTCTCCTTTCTCCTGTCGGGGCAACTCCCGACTGTCTGTACTATACCACAGACGGTCGGGTTTGTCAACCCCCCACGACATATTATATTTCTATGTTGTACATTCTTGTAATCCATTCAAGTGTTTCTTTGAGTTCATCACTACTCATTGAAACTATAATTTCTTCAAGTAGGACTTCTGCACCCATTAAGTTTTTAAGTTCTTCCATTTTTTCATAATCTGTCATTTTTCACTCCCCCAAATCATTTTCTATAATGTTAGCGATTTTGCTCATATCGTCATAACTTATAGGTCTATTTTTTAAGAAGATGAATTTCTTAGACACATATTCAAATGCACCCTCTATTATTTTTTCATCTTTCTCCTTGCTGAATGACTTTGTAAGCCATTCATTTACTGTATCTTTTTCGGGGATTATGTATGCTAATCCCTCAAAAAGATTTGTTTTTATTGTATTCATTTTATTCTCCTTTCTTGTGGGGGATTTATCCCCCACTTATTACCCTCTGTATAATATGTCGGTGGGGGCTAACAAACTTTTTATTATTTTGAAGTCTTGCCAGCACCCATTTTTAAGGCATTTTTCTAATCCGTTTGTGCTTGCCAACTCAGCCATTCCCCTTGTCTTAAAGAACATATTTCTGTACTTTGATGTTGTGGCACTGTACTTGTAATCGGGATAAATTGTTATTTTTTCGTTTATCCAGTCTATCTGGGCTATTGGTGAGTTGTAAGACTGGAACATTGTTCCAAACTCGCTTAGAATTATGAATTGATTAGGAACTCCTTTGAAATTTGATACTGATATGTCCATAATATCCATTTTTATTTCTCCTTTCTTGTGGGGGGTTTAACCCCCCACTTTGCAATAATTTTTATTTTTCCATAGTTTCTAAATGTAGCAACATCAATATTTTGTTTATTTCTTCAACAGTTACAGTTTCGTCCATATAATTTTCAAATTTGTTGAAAACCGTCATTGTTGCGTTTATTTGTATAATGCTGTTCGCTAATTCTATTGCATTATACGGCATTGTATATCCGTCTGTCGCACTCTGTTCAAGTGCTTTGTTTATGCCATAGTCGCTTATTGCCTTTTCTGCTTTCCAAGTTGCCTCATACCATTCTTCCTGTCCGACCATTTCTGCCAATTCTCTTAATGTTATCTCAAAGTTGTCGTTGGCTGTGGCAAGGATTTTGTATAATGTTCTCCTAAGCATTTTGATGGTGTCCATTTCAATAATATTCATTTTTATTTCTCCTTTCGTCTGTCGGTCAACTGCCGACTGTCTATACTATACCACAGACAGTCGGGTTTGTCAAGTGCCACCGACATATTATACTAACTGTTCAAAGAATATAACAGTTTTATTTTTTATGGTATATGCTGTAACTGTTATACTTTTGTCTAATTTTGCTATTGTTTTATAATGCTCTTTCTGTTTTGTTATTTCCTCTTGGAAACTTTTTTCATTAACTTCTTTTTCAAAGCGGTCATAACCGTCTTTGCTTTTTACATTAAATATTATATTCATTTTTTTCACTCCTTTCGGATAGATGGCTTAACCATCTATCCTTATTTTTTCATCTTCTTTACCTTCGGCGGAATATTGAACCCCGAACATTCCTCTAATATCCGACATATTATAATTATATTTACTTTTTCTTCGGTAATTGGCAGGAGATTTGTACCACGCTTCCTTGTTTGCGGAATACTTGAATTTTAGTTTTTTGATTTGCTCTTTATATGGCTTTGTTTCTCCCGACAGCCATATGAAAGTGCCTATTATTTCTATAATAACCTTATTCATTTTCAGGACTTCGTTTATTATATCTTTGAACTCCTGTTCTGTTTCTGTCGTTTCCTTGTTGTATATTTCGCCGTCTTTATTTCGGCAAAAGTTTTTTACTTCGCTGAATATTTTGTCGTATTCAGCATTTATTTTTTTCATTGTTTCTACATCACCACCAACATCAGGGTGATTTTTTAGTGCCAACTGTTTGTACCTTTTTTTTAGTTCCTCCAAGGTTTCAATTTTCTTAAAATACATTTTTCTTTCTCCTTTCAATTATTTTGTAACCCACTTCATATTAGCAATTTCGTTTGCTAATTCTTTCCGTTCTGCAAGTTTGTGGGTATATACCCACTTGTCGTGAAGCCCATTAGTACAGCCCAAACAACACTCATATTCCAGAGGACAGGCGGAACACATATATTTAGGATTAATGCTTGACGCCATTTCGCAAGCGAAAGAATAATATTCTACTTCTGGAACACCAAATGTTTCAAACCAATCCCATTTTTCCCTCTCTCCGTCAAGGGATAACCACGCCCAAAGGGCGACATGAAGTTCTTGCCATTCCTCTTGGGCATAAAGACTTATAAGAAGGTCTTTTGTGCGGACTTCCTGTCCACTCTCATAGATTGTTTCCCAATCTTTTACTGTAATCATTTGTTTTCTCCTTTCGTCTATCGGCAACTTTTCTATACTATACCACAGTCGGTGAAAGTTGTCAAGTTCCACCGACATATTACATTAACTGTTTTTTTATTTTGTTTCTCCTTTCATTTCGGTTACTATATCTTCTAATTCTTTTTCGGAGATTATTTCACCTGTCGGCTCATCACCTATATAACTTGACCAGTAATGAATAAGGTATTTATCCTCTACTGGTTTTCCGTTAATTTTGAACACTTGGTATGCTTCTGCATGGCAACCTTTTTTGCCATACATATAATCACTACCATCCCATTTGTCAAGTTCTATTATTTCTTCGTCGTCAATTTCTATGATAAAGTCAGGTTCAGGCAACCACACTGAAATCCAGTCATTACCGTCGTAATATATATAGACTGGGTGCATTTCTAAGTCGGAAACGGATATAAACCTTTTCTCTTGATGATTATAGATTATATTGTAATCCTCTACATCAAGGTATTCACCGTTGGTACATTTCTGCCCTAATATAAGCCCTATTTCATTTAGCATTTCTTTGACATCAGCGACACTGCTGACATCTTTTAAGGGCAACGAATTTAGTTTTTCCAAATCCTCAACCGTTGCCGCCTCAACTGGATATACATTTCCCTCCATTCCCTTTGCCAATAATTCCACATCATCTTCTCTTATTAAGAGTTCCAACTCTCCATATAACTCTAATTTAGTATTCATTCAATTTCTCCTTTCAACCGTCGGGCAACTCCCGACTGTCTACACTATACCACATACGGTCTGACTTGTCAACCCCCACCGACACATTATACATTCTGTATTCATATTACATATTACATATTCTATATTACATATTCTATATTCTATATTACATATTCTATATTTATATATTACATATCATCAGCAGTAAAAGAGATATATTGTCATTATCATTATCATTTTCATTTTCCATATGTCGAACATATGATGAACAAGTCTTGCACACTTGTAGCAACACCCCCCCAAATATCAACGAAAAACAAGTAAAACATAACCATATATGGTATAAGTACCTATATAAGTTATGATATATTAGTATTAGAGGAACAGCGGTATGATGAGAAGAAGATTTACAGCACAAGACATAGAAGATATAAAGAAAATGCGTGATGAGGGCTTAATGCAGTATGAAATTGCAAAGAAGTATGGTCTTAACCTTGCAAGTCTTAAAGGCAGAGCCACACGAAACAAAGCATTAGCAGAAGCAATAAAGCCGACAGTAACATCAGAAGAAAGAGCAAACAAAATAAGGGCAGAGGCAAAAATAAGCGGTAAAATAATAACTAAAAAGGGCAGTATTGAAAATCGTGGTAGGGCTTACAGTAACCCTGAACTTATGGCGTGGCGGTTAGCGGAATATATATTCCAAACATACACCAACGAAAGAAAACTAACCCTTAACGGTATGTGTAGGGCATTACTAATCAGCGAAAGCACCCTTAACAAATATGCAAATGGCGAATTTGACGAATACACCGAGAAAAACCTTAGCACCAACACAAGAGAATACAGGGGCAGAGAGAAAGACAGTAAATATGACATATTAGAGTATCGGCAACAGCAAGAATTGTTCCCCTATATATCTTACCTTATAGGCAGAACCTCAAAAGCACAAAACATTAAAGACATACTCAATGTGTTTAACAGCGACGAACCCCCAACATATAGCGACATATTAGGCAACGCAAGACTAATACTTAACGAAGAAGTAGAAGAACTACTTGCCGACAAAGGACACCTTGGTAGTATTATGAGAGCAAAGGTAATACTTAAATGGCAAGACGAAACTGTTACTACCCGAAGATATGAGGTCTGCACCAAAGATGAGGCAACAAAAGCATTACAAGAACTTGGTTATGCCAAACTTCAAGAACCCCTTGAATAGAACATTTGTTTTTCTGTTCATATTGTGAACACGAACCCCAACCCAAAAAACCCCCAATTTTCAACAGTTTTCCATTCATCACAATACATACTCCTTTCGGAAAAGAACACCTGTTCGCAAGAATGAGTGTTCTTTTTTTGAGTAGAAACGGTTGTTCTCTCTGATTATCCCCCCCCTACAAACACATGTTCGGTATTATGTCAACCTTGAAATTGCAACGATTAAAGCATTTAAGTACCAAAATCTTCGGGGAAACACTTTTGAAATGGTCGGTATTATGTAAACCATTGTTCTCTCTGATTACCCCCCCGATAACACACAAGTGTTCGCCCCTAATAGTTAGATATGTTAAGACTTGTTGAAGATATGTAGAACATATGTTCTTGATATGAAAAAGATATGAAAAACATATGGATAATGAAAATATATATATAATATATATAATACTAATACTATATAATACTATATAACTAATACTATATAATATATATAATACTTATATATAGAGAAACCCCCCGAACAGATGTTCACCCCTTATTAGAACTTTTCAGGCAAAAGAACAAATGTTTAACCCCCCACAGAAACACTTGTTCTTTACTTGCAAATACTTATTGCGTTGTTCGGAACGCCTGTTCTCTCTGATTTGGGTAGGGTAACACACATATATTCGGGATAAAATTTATCTAAACATCTGTTCTCTCTGATATGGTTGGCGGGGTTGGCTGAAATGAGAACAAGTGTTCTTAAAGAACAAGCGTTCTTTTTTTATCATTTTAGCGAACATACATTCGCTTTTGAGAACAAGTGTACGGTATCGCTGATAATGTCCTTTATTGACTGATACAGCGACTTTAATTTTTTTATGGTATATCATACCATTTTACCATAATAACCGATTATAGGTACAATTTTATGCCTTGTGATAGCATATCAGCGACTGGGATAACAAGGGATAAAAAGAGGATATAAGCAATAAAAAAAAGGCACTCTTTGATGAGTGCCTCTTTTTAGGGGTTTTAGTCCTCTTCTCTTTCAAAGAGTGCGGTGAACGTTTCTACCATATACAGCACTCTGAGAACAGCGTCTGTAAGACTTTCGACTGAAAGCAAATCCGTATTTTCAAGATATGTTTCCAAGTCCGTTTTTAGCTTTTGGACTGACTTATTCATTTTCTACCTCCATTTCTGCTTCTGTTAGGAGTGCTTCTGTAAGCTCCTCCATATCAATCATATCCATTTCGTTTAAGTAGTCATTCAAGTCTTGGAATGACTTAAAAATTGTTTGTGCCATTATTTTTTGCCTCCCTTCTTTGCCTTTGCCTGTGCGGTTACAATTGCGTAACCCACTTTTGTTGCTTTGGCGGCGGCTTCTAATGCCACCTGCTTTTCTTCTGTTATAACAACGGAATAGAAGCTTGCTAAATAGTGATTGAGGGCAATGCCCTCTTCTTCTGACAAGTCCTTCTTTACGGACTTGAGCAGAGCTTGTGCCTTTTGGGCAGCAACCTCACCTCTGCCCTTTTTACCCGTATAGAGCTGTAACTGTGCCAACAGCTCTTTCAGTCCTGCTTTTTTCTGTGCAGGCTTCTCAGCCTTGACTCTGTAAAGGGTGGTATACCCTGCCCTTGACTTTGGAACTTGACGCTTAGAGTTCTCATCTAACTCTAAACCGTTTAAGGTTGCGTTGTAACGGTCGCACCAAGTACCAGATTTAAGATAAAGCTGTGCTTTACCTAAAAACGGCGTTCCGTCCGTTTTCCTTGCAGGGCTCTGCTTTGCTCCTGCATAGTAATTGGAGTTCACGATTGTTCTCCAATCTGTTTTCTTTGTGTTACTCATTTGTTCATTCCTTTCCTGCGTACTCTGTACGCTTCATGTGATATATACTATACTAATTATAATATAGGATGGAATAAAATAAGTCAACAACTATTTACACATTTACTGACTTTTTTTTATCTATCCACAGCCACAACCATTCCGGACCGTTCCCACTCACGATTTAATGGAAAAAAATGGAAATAAGCATATCGTTATTTCCTTAACAATCTTCATACCATTTCCCCTTTGCCACCCCGTTCGCCCTCGCCCCCTTTATACACATTAGCGAGCGAACACGAACCCCCAAAAGACCCCCGCCGAAATAAAAGGGTGGTGCGAACAATTTGGTATAAATCCCATTATTTTACAGTATATAGTGATAGAGTGGAGAGAGATATGAATGAGCAAGACGCATATAAAAAACTAATACAGACAGAGTATAGAGCGTATTGTTATTACGTTCATAGGGGCGACTGGAAGCCAACGCCGTACCACAGTTTTTTGTGTAAGACGGTTCAAGAGTTCATAGAAACAGAAACAGGCAATCCGTATGACATATTGATATTAAGTTGTCCGCCACAGACTGGAAAGAGTTTAACGGTAACGGAAACTTTGCCGAGTTATTATTTAATGCGAAACCCGAAAGACACAGTAATAGAGTTAAGTTACAGTGGCGACTTAGCGAAAAGGTTTGGTCGTAGGAACAAAGAGAAGATAGTTGAGCATGGACACATCTTTGGTTGTGGGTTGTCGGCGGAGAGCAAGAGTGCTTCCGAGTGGGAACTTGACAACAAGATAGGGCGAATGATAAGCAACGGCATAGACGGGCAGGCGACAGGAAACAAGGCGAACTTGTTAGTAATAGACGACCCGATAAAATCCAGTAGCGACGCAGACAGCAAGACAAAGCGTGATAAACTATGGGACTTATGGTTTTCCACATTCCGTTCAAGGGTGTGGAAAGGCGGGAAAGTCATTTTAATAATGACAAGATGGCATGAAGATGACTTGGCGGGCAGACTTGCGACAGACGAGTTTGCAACTGTTCTGAACATACCTTGCGAGGCAGAGGAAAACGACCCTTTGGGGCGTAAAGTCGGCGACGCCATTTGCCCAGAGATAGGCAAGGGCAACGACTGGTTAGTACCGTTCAAGCGTGGAATGTTGTCAGGACACGCAGACGAGAACGGCGAAGCAGGTGTTCGTGCGTGGAACGCCCTTTATCAAGGACACCCGACAAACGCAGAGGGTAACATAATCAAGCGTGAGTGGTGGCAGAGATACGACTTTGCACCCAACTTTGACAAACTGATAATGAGTGTAGACTGTGCGTTCAAAGGGACATCAGACGCAGACAGGGTAGCCATAGAGGTATGGGGCAAGAAAGACAACAACTTCTATCTTGTAGACCTGATAGAGGAAAACTTGTCATTTCCCGATACGGTGCTAACCATAAGGGCGGTAGCGGCACAGCACAGATTAAGTGAGATACTCATAGAGGACAAGGCGAACGGTGCGGCGGTAATATCCATTTTAAGAATGGAGTTATCGGGCATAATAGCGGTCAACCCATTAGGGGGGAAAGAGAGTAGAGTAAATGCCATATCATTCTTAATAGAGGCGGGGAACGTTTACTTACCAAGAAAAGGTTGGGTAAATGGGTTCATAGACGAATGTGCCTCATTCCCCAAAGGCAGATACGACGACGCAGTAGACAGTATGAGCCAAGCATTGTACCGACTTTACTTTGTATCGAACAAAGATATAAAAGCACCAACCAAACAATATCTGTTCCCGATACGAGAACGAAAAACACACTTTGAGAGAGGGAGTAAAAGTTATGTTGTCTGAAATAGCACTTATAATTCTTATATTGCTTTACCCAATATCCCTATACAAAGCATTTATATTAGGGGCTTCTTATAGCAAAGAGCCAGTAATTAAGCCGAAAAAACGGAAAAAGCAACAGAAGCAAAAGCAAAGCGACTTTGCAAAACGCATGAAAGCAATAGACGATTTCGACCCTATGGGAGTGTAAAATGAAGAACAAAGAAACGATAGAGATTAACGAACTTTGGTCTGACTATCAAAAGTCAGAGAGTTTCATACAGGAACAGAACCTGATTTCCAAAACAAATACATATTGGGATATGTATTTAGGCGACCAATGGAAGAAATTGCATAATAAGAACTTTCCAGTATTCAACTTTATAGAGCAAACTGTGCTATTCAAAATCAGCAATATAGCCCAGAACAAAATGACGCCCTACTTTGACGACGCAGAACTTGACAAGAAGTTTGAAGATGAATGGGAAAAAAGCAAAATGGACAGCAAGTTTTGGAAACTATTGAAACATTCGGCGATACAGGGCGACGCTTATATGTACCTCAAACCCAATATGAAAGATTGCCAGATAGTTTCCAATACAAGCGTTTTGTTCGCAGACGAAAGAACGACTGACATACAGAAACAGAGATATGTAATAATCCGAGAAAGAAAAGATGTTGAGGCGATAAAAGCCAAGGCACGTGAAAATGGTATTCCCGAATATTTAGTATCTGACATAAACCCCGACAAAGACAACGATTTCCTTTTAGGCGAGGACATTGAGGAGGGTGCTGACAAGTGCATATCCATAACATATATGACGAAGAAGAATGGCATTTTGTATATGGGTAAGGCAACCAAAGACTTGATATATGACCCCTTAACGCCAATGAACATCACGCACAAAGGCAGGGTATTGGGCAGTATGACATTCTATCCGATAGTCAGTCTTGTATGGAAAGATAAACCACATTCAGCAAGAGGCGTTTCAGAAGTATTGCAGTTAATGCCTAACCAGATAGAACTCAACAAAACAGCGGCAAGGCAGACAGAAGTGGTAAAACTTTACGCATACCCCAAGATAGCGTATGACGAAAATGCGGTATCAAACCCAGACGACCTTGACGCAGTTGGCGGAAAGATAGCCGTTACAGGATTTGGTCAGCAGGGCATTTCTGAATATATCCAATATATGCACCCCGCAAGTATGAGTAATGACGCACAATATCTTTCAAACCAACTACTGCAAACCACAAAAGAGTTAGCAGGTGCGAATGACGCCGTAACAGGAATATCCGATTTGGCAAGAGTAGCGGCGAGTGCAGTTGAAGCGGTAAGAGAACAGACTACATTAGCATTAAGAGAGAATGTAGAAAAATACAAACAGGCAATAGAGGACTTTGCGACCATAATGTACGAACTTTGGTGCATATATGGCGAGATAGACAGCAGAGGCAACATGGAGATAAGAGTTGACGCAAACTTGCAGAACGCAAGAACAAGAGAGGGCAGGCAGGAAGAAATCAACAAACTTCTTGAAATGGACAAAATCACATTTGAAGAATGGGTTGAACTGTGCGACGAAACAGGCAACGTGCCAAAAGCAGACCTTTTGGACATTGTTGAGAAACGTAAGTTAATGCCACAGGTAATAGGAGAAGAAGATGAATTGCCCGAAATGCAATAGCGAATTATATTTAGACCATCAAGATACGACGTCAGGTAAATACTTTTATACTTGCTTGAACAAACATTGTGAACTTTACAAAAAGGCATTTAACCCGACCACAGATGAAGTCAAAAAAGCGGAAATAAAAGAACAGCAATAGTGCTGACTTTTATGATATAGGAGAACCGAAATGGAAGAAATTACAAGCGTAGAAACACAGGAAGTCGCTGACCCTGTAATAAGCGAAGAAAGTCAGGAAGTCGCTGAACCTGAAACAACAGACGGTACTGACACAGAAGAAACAACAGAAGAAACAACGGACACAGACGGCAGAACAGAGGCAGAGAAAGAAGCAGACGCAGTATTTGCACAGCGTAGGCGTGAACTTGAAGAAAGAGAAGCGAAAATCGCCGAAATTGAAGCCGAAAGAGAACGTGAGGAAGCATTAGCAGAAATAGCCAGAACCGCAGATGAACTTGAATTAGACGAAGAAGAAAAAGAAATCTTCATGCAAAGCGAAGCGGAACGACTGGAAAAAGAGGAATACGTTAAAACTCTTGAAGGAGAACTTGAAGAAACAAAACGAGAACTCACAGCAGTCCAATGCTTTACAGAACTTAAACAGATAGCCCCAGACTTGAAGGTTGAGGAACTTTCGGAAACATTCTTTAATGTTTATGAAGCAACAGGCAACACAAAATCCGCCTATTATGCGTATATGGCAGAAAAGAATGACAAGCCAACCCCGCCAAAACCGATAGACGATATTGAAGAAGCGGGTGGCAACAAGACTTTCTTTACAAAAGAGGAAGTTGAAAAGATGACAGAAGAACAACTTGAAAAGAACCTTGACATCATAAATCAATCTTCAAGAAAATGGTGATTTTTATAGGAGAGAAAGACAAATGAGTGTAAGAAATTTTGTGCCTACACAGTGGGCAAAAAATATTGACAAAGCCCTTGACGAATTTCTGATAGCAGCAGAGTTTTGTAATCAGGAATATACAGGGCTTGTTAAGCAGGCAGGCGACCAGATAAGAATACAGCAGGCGATAAGACCTACCATAACCACAACCACAAACGGCAAACCCATAACGCTGTCAACCCCAGAAACCCCAGACGGAACTTCAATGACTATGACAATGTTACAGCAGTCATATTATGACTTTGTTGTGCATGATGTAGACAAGGCACAGGCACAGGGCGACCTTGAAGCCATACTCAAAGGTGAGGCAGTACAGGGCGTAGCCAATGCTATGGACAAACATATATTTGAATTGGCAAAAGACAACAGCGTAAAGAAATCTACAAGTACAGATGTTGACAGCACAACTATTCTTGGCGTTATCAACACAGGGCTTGCAGAACTTTACAAGAACAATGTACCCCCGAACGCTAACATAGAAATTGACATAAGCCCCGCATTTCATACTGTATTTTTGGAAGCATACGAAAAACTTGATACCAACAACAGCGAAATGCTGAAAAAGGGTATAGTTGGCAGATACGGATTTGCAAATGTAAAAATGAGCAACAACATCTATAACGACAATGTTGATGACTATATTGTTATAAGAACCAATAAAGCAATCGCATTCGCAAAACCGCTGACGGAAGTTTATGCGGTAGACGCAGGCAACGCCTTTGGCGACAGGATAAAGGGCTTTACTCTTTATCAGGCAAAGATAGCAAGACCCAAAGAAATATATGTAATCAAAGCACACTAATCAAAGGAGATGAAATAAAATGGCAGTAACAGCAATAACCGCAGTAAAAAGCCCTGATGTAAATGCTCTTTCAGGAGTAGTTGCAATGACAGCGGCAACTGTGGCAACAGATGGTTTTGTTTGCGACTTTGACGGTAAAGACTATAAAATGGCATTTATCGTTGAGAACACAAATAACTCTGCAACCAAAACTATAACTATCAAGGCAGGCGACAGCAAGAGGGCGAGTGCAAACGACTTGGTATTTAGCCTGAAAAAGGAGGAAACATACTTTTTCACTCTTGACAGTGCCTTGTTCAAGAAAGTTACAGGTGCAACAGCAGGCAAAGTGCTAATCATACCCGAAAGCACAGACATAAAAATCGCAGTAATTGAACTGACATAAAATCGGGGGCGAAAGCCCCCTTTTTGTCTTATGGTGAAAAAATGAAGTGGAAAGAATTAAAAAGTGAAATACGAGATTTGGGATTTGAAAGCGACCAACAAATGACTGACTACTCAACTATCGTTATAAACTCTGTAAATAGGGCTATATCAATAATCAATGCAGATGTTTACGGTGCGAAAGCAAAGACACGAATAACGCAAGACGGAACAGCCGAAGGCATTGTTACATACGATTTAGCAGACATCACAGGTGATTTCTTGAAACTTGAAATCGTGTATCGTATCAAGGAAGGCGTTTTATCGGTTTTCAACGATTATGAGTTGACAGAGGAAAGCAAGGTCTTAATGGACAATTCCCTTGTAGGCACATTTGACTTCCATTACATCAAAAAGTTGCCAATGGTAACATCTTCAACAAGCCCAGAAGCCGAAATAGGCGTGGCGACAAAGGTTGAACATCTTGTTGCTCTTTTAGCGGCACATTATGTTTGGAAAGATGATGACGTTCAAAAGTCAACGGATTATTGGAACGAATACGATATGTTGAAAGACGATTTTCTGGAAGCACAAGAAAGAGAGCGGAAACCCAAGGCAACTGTTATAGGTGGTTTGACATGGGACAATTAAGAACACCCCCTGAACCGAGTAGGAATACAATTTTATATAACGATATAAAAGGTTGCGACTTTTCTAACGGATTAAATATATCCAAAAACCGAAGCCCCGATATGCTCAATATGATTTCCGACAATGGTGGCGACCCGAAGAAGCGTAAAGGTTGGGAAATTGTCAACGCCGACAAAATCGCCCAGATAGACAATATTTGGAGTTTTGTGTTAGGCGGAACAAGGCGTTGTCTTGTAGCGTCAGGGGCAGAGATACAGGAACTTGACTTAACTGAAAAAGAATATGTTGGTGAGGCAACGGCAACAACCGCAGGCAAGAAAGCGGGCTTTTTAGTGCAGTCGCCAGTTGTGAACGGATTTTTTATTCTGAACAAAACAAACTACTTGCAAGCATATATGAACGGCGAAACCTTTACAATAGGTGCAGTTACGCCACACGTGCCGACGGTTGTCATATCACGAAACCCAACAGGCGGAGGCGTCAGTTACGAAGCAGTAAATCTTCTTACAAGAGAGCGTACTGACAGTTTCCTAAACAATTCAGACAATGCGTCAGCAAAGAAATTCGTGCTTACAAGCACGCTTGACACCGACAAGGCGTGGAAAGCCGAATACCTTAACGCCAGTAGCGAATGGACACAAGACAGTTCTGCAACCGTTACAGGTGCGACAGTAACACTATCGGTAAACGCACAACCAATAGTATCAGGCGAAGATAATGTAAAGATAACTTACTTTGCGACAGGTGAGGACAAGTCTGATAGGGTAGTGAACTGTACCGAATACGCATATTATAATCAAACAACAGTAGACCAGATATTCATATCAGGCAACCCCGACTATCCGCAATATGTATGGTATTCAGGGCAAGGCGACCCCACATATTTCCCCGACGTAAATTATTTGTTTGTTGGTGGTAGTGGAACAAAGGTAATGGGATTTCTTAATATTGGCGAATATTTAGGCGTAGTGAAAGAACATTCAGGGCAAGAGCCGACAGTTTTCTTACTTACCCCGAAAGAGATACAAGACCAGACAGTTTCACTCACAGAGGGAACGACACAAATAACCACTTACAGAACGAGGACAGAGTATGCAGTCAAGCAATCAACGGCGGGCATAGGTGCAACGAGTAGCGGTTGCTTTAAGGTTTTGAATGATGAACCGCTGTTCTTATCACGAACAGGTGTTTGCGGTATAATCTCAACCAACACGACAAGTGAGAAGATAACCCGAAACAGAAGCACATTTGTAAATAAAAGACTAACAGAAGAACCTAACCTTGAAAACGCAGTTGCAGAAGTATATAACAACTATTACATATTAGCAGTCAACGACCATTGTTATGTTCTTGACGGCAGGCAAGCGTCAGGCAGTGGACAGAACTATGCATACGAAACATACTATTGGGATAACATACCTGCAAAATGCTTTATGAGTTATGACGAAGAACTGTACTTTGGAACAGCAGACGGCAGGGTGTGCAAGTTCAAGTTCACAGACGATAGTATGGGGGCATACAGCGATAACGGCGAAGCAATAGTTGCAAGATACTCAACGATTATAGATGATGACGGTAAACCGCAGTACCTTAAAACAATGACAAAACGAGGAAGTCTTGTAACACTTACCCCGTTTTTGAAGTCAAGCGTAGATGTTTACTGTTCGTTAGACGCTAATCCGAGAGTATATATCGGCAGTTCAAGGATAGACATTTTCGGGTTTGAAAATATAGACTTCGAAAGATTTACCTTTAACTCCAATAAGGGGGCAAGAGATAAGTTTTTCAACAAGAAAATAAAGAATTATAAACGACTTCAACTAATATTCGAGAATGATGAAGTCAATGAAGGTTTTGGCGTACACGAAGTTATTAAAACTATTGAGTACACTAAATACGCAAAGGTATAAGGAGAGAACAAAATGAACGCAACTATAACAGGCAACCAACTGGTGCTTTCCAGTGATACGGCGACGGTGGCAACAGCCGAAACTTTTGCCCTTACGTTTGTACCTGATTGGGTGTACCCAGAGATTTATGTAAGAGCAGAACAAGACGATACAAGGGTGGAAGTTTTAGTTTCAGAGGGTTCAGCGGTAGTACCGCTTGGCGTTGGCACTTGGGATATTTCCGTAGTAGGCAGAAAAAACGGAACTGACCTTATGACTAATAAGGTAAAACTTTATGTAGACAGACCAGACATACATCACATAGTAAGTGAAGAAGCAGGCAATCAAATAACTGAATTAGATGACGGCTTGTATTTAGGTTATCCGAATGTTTCAAGTTATGCGGCAGCGGAATTAAGCGAAGCACTTACAGGAAATGTTGACTTTTGCAACTTTTACGGTTTGCGATTTGTCAATATCAATATTGCAAATGCGAATGAGTTTGTTGGCGGTACGGCGATTTGTAGTGGACTTAATCTTCCTGAAAAAGAAGTACATCAGGGCGGATTTACCATTACCACAGAGGGCGTACTATCCAAAGACGAAACTCTGACGGCGGGCGGTACGGCAAAAGCACTTCTTGTTTATGTATAAGGAGATAAATTATGGCAATAGAGGATTATAAAATAACAACCGAAGAAATAAACGAGAAGCACGTTGAAGCACAACCTGACGAACTCACAGGCACACCAGACGAGAACAAGTCGGTATTCGATACGCTTGTTGAGTTTGTTGTGGAAAAACTTAATGGACTTATTGATTTTCTTGCGGGCAATTTCATATCGGCTTCACAAATATCAGACGGACTTTCAACTGACGTTGACAACAATGTTAAATGGAAGTACGAAATCGTTAAGGGTGAAAGTCAAGGTATCAACTTTTCAGGCACAGTAAACTACAACACGAAAACCATTATTAAATCTTCGCCGTTGCCATTTCTTACTTTGCGTAATGCCATAGTTAAAATAGGCGATACTGAATATTTAATGGACAACGGTGTGTTTGCAACCGAAAGTTATGCAGAGTATGACGGAAAGTTCAGACTGTCATCAGACGCAACGAACACCTACATCACAATATTAGACGAAACATTCAGTTCAAGTATAGGCACATACCTAACGATAGAGGTTTATGCAACATCAGCAACTACCGTACCCGCAAAAAGCTTACCGCTTGTCGTGGGTGAAGCAACAGGCTCATATTTGCAAGAGCAGATAGACGGCATAAACACCAATGTTGGCGATATGGCGTTAAGCACAGTTGCAACTGACCTCACAGGAGCAATCAATGAAACGCATAATGTTCCTTTGGATATTCAGGAACTATATAAGCCACTTATTGCCCCTCTCAGCGTATCTCTTTCAGGCTTTGTAGAAGGCTCGTATTTGCTGTACGGCAAATTTTATGATGAGTTACGAGTGTTCGTAAAGGTCAGCAAAACAACAGGTATTGCTAACTATGCTCAAATTGGTTACTTGCCTGTGGGGTACAGACCGAGCGGGCCCCATACCTTGACAGTATACGACACAGACGGGAATATCATTGCAGATGTATACGTCGTCATAAATGCGAACGGAGACGTGCATGCAGAGGGAAATGTAGAAGCAAATACGGTTATATTTGCGTCGTATAAAGGAGAGTAGCCATGATAGATAGAAAAGATATAGATAAATTGGCAGCAGACATATTTCAAGATACAAAATTCGCAGTCGGTACTGTAACATATCCAAACGGTAGCGGCATGCCTACAATCGTTAAAATCGGCAAATATGTAATATGCAATATTGGCGTAAGAGGTATGAGCAATATTGCATACGATGCTGTACTTGCTACATTGCCGCCAGGCTTTCGCCCGAAAAGTGAGATGGCGGTAACCATGAACATAAGGACAGAATCGGCAACTCCGCATATATCAGCAGGTGTTGGAACAATTTACACAAACGGCGAGGTAAAACAAGCACATGCAGGGAGCCCAAACCTCTTTGACGCTTTTACCTTGTCGTGCATATTTGAAACGGATTAAGCCCATGAGGGCGGAAAGGAGAAAGCATGAAGATACATAAAAAAATATCAAAATATAACAATTCAGAACGAGGCGAATTTAGGTATATCGTTATGCACTATATCGGGGCGGTTTCATCAGCCAGAAACAACGCAATATATTTTGCAGGTGGCGACAGACAAGCCTCAGCACATTTCTATGTTGACCACGAGATTTGGCAAGGCACAAAACTGTCAAGGGCAAGTTGGCATTGTGGCGGGGCGAAGCGTGGCACATCAGGCGGAAAACTTTATGGTAAAGTCAAGAACTATAACAGTATCGGAATTGAAATGTGCATTAAGCGTAAAAACGGCAAGTATTATGTTACAAACGCAACGGTCGAACAACTGAAAAAACTTGTGCCGTATCTGATGAAAAAGTTTAATATCCCGAAAGAAAATGTAGTCAGGCACTATGATGTGAACGGTAAAAAATGCCCGAACTGCTACACCGAAGACAATTTCAAAACGACCTTGATTGACAATAAGCGGTGGGAAGATTTCAGAGATGAAATTACGGCAGGATATAAAGGCAAAAAATACAAAGGACTATTACCAAAAAAGACAATTAACAAAAGAGTTGGGAGTAAAGCAGATATTAAGCGTTGGCAGAAGTTCTTGTGTTGGTTCGGTAAGGACACAGCAATAGACGGCAGTTTCGGAGCAGACACCACAAGAAAGACAAAAGCATTTCAAAGAAAAGTCGGGATTGCAGTTGACGGTAGTGTTGGCAAAATCACAAAAGCAGAAGCAAAAGCGTATCGGAAATAGACTAAGAGTTATAACAAGAGGAAACTAATATGAGTCACGACTTAATTTTAATCATAATTGCCCTCATAGGCAGTAACGGGATTTGGGCATTTGTGATGTATTGTATCAACCGCAAAGGTTCAACACACAGTTTAGTTAGAGCAGTATCTTATCATCTGCTATCAAGCACGGTCGAAAAGTATCTTGAACAAGGATATGCAACACCCGAAGCCCGCAAAGACATAGAAATCTTGTACGAGGCATACAAGGCAAATGGTTGGAACGGCGACATGAAAAGCAGAATGGAAAAGGTTTTTGACTTACCTACCAAGAACCTGAAAAAAAAGGATTGTATATGAAAGTAGTTAGGAAAGAACTTGCAAGCGACATCACAACTTTGAACATTATAACATTAGCAGACCAACATATCGGCGAAAAAAATTGCGACATAAAGTTGGTTGAAAAGCAAATTGAAGAAATCAAAAGCAACCCGAACACTTATGTAATCTTAAATGGCGACTTAATGAACAACGCTACAAAGACTGGCAAATCAGATATATACTCTGAAATATTATCGCCAATGGCACAGGTGGAGAGGGCAATTTCACTACTTGAACCGATAAAGGACAGAATAATATCAGCAGACGCAGGCAACCACGAATTGAGAACCTACATCAATGACGGAATTGACATTATGAGTTTTGTTGCATTGGAGTTGGGATTTGCAGACTGTTACTCAATGGAGGGTAATGTAATATTTTTACGGTTCGGACTTAACAATAAGGACAGAAAAGTTTGTTACAGTCTTTACCACATTCATGGCGAAGGTGGCGGAATTAAAATCGGCTCAAAGGTGAATAAACTTTCGGAATTGTCAGCGGTAATTGATGTTGACTGTTACATTCACAGCCACACTCACGCCCCTGTATTGTTTCGAGAAAGTTATTACAGGACAGACCCACGCAACTCAACTATTGCCTTGGTGGACAGACTATATGTTAATACTGGCAGTTCGCTTAAATACGGAGGGTACGGACAAAGAAAAGGGTACAGACCCTCTTCAACCCGAACACCAATAATACACTTAAACGGCAGAACCAAAGAGGCGACAGCGACTTTATAACCTACATTTTGCTAATATAAACCAATGTAGGTTAAATTATAACAATGTAGGTTAAAATGGGGTTGTAATGGTTTCGCTTATCCGTAACGCCAAAGGGCAAAGGGTAAGACCTCGGTTCAATTCCGAGCAACTCCACCACTTTTTATAAGGAGAGATTAAAATGAAAATGAAATGGGTTAAAGCGGCGTTAATAAGAGCCGTAAAAACAATCGCACAGACGGCAGTAGCAACGATAGGCACAGCAACCGTACTTGCGGAAGTTGACTATAAAATCGTAATTTCCGCTTCAATACTTGCAGGCATACTATCAATACTGACTTCAATCGCAGGACTTCCCGAAGTCAAGGAGTAGTCAAGTAAGCCCCTGCTGAAACTATTGACGGTAATTTGTTACCATTGGCAGGGCGTTGGGAACGTAGGGGGGAGTATTCCCCCCTATGAATTTTTTTAAGGAGAGAGAAAATGGCAAAAAGTTTTAGGCAAAGGTTAGCAGACCTTGACAACCAACACAAGGCAGACCTTGCAAACAAGGAAAAGGACAGGGCGTCTGCACACGCAAAAGTAACTGGTGAACTTACAGACACACAACGGCAGGCGTATATTGGTCGTATGCAACAGCAGAAAGATATTCCTAATCAGTTAAGACAACTGGGCATATCGGGTGGCGGTAGCGAAACAACCCTGTTAGGGGCGGAAACAAACTATCAAAACAGGAGAACATTAAACGAAAAATCCGCTTCGGCAAGGCGTTCGGACATAGACCGAAGTGCAGATGAAGATTTACGGATATTGAAAAGCACTCATACAGACAGACGGCTTGCACTCCAACAGCAAGCAGACCAAGAGGAACTTGATACCTACAAAGGTACTTTGGCAAGGTTCGGTTCGCTTGACAAAATAAACAAAGAAATCCGCAGATTAAGGAAAATCGGTAGAAATGATTTAATACCTTATGCACAGTTGCAGAAACAGGCGATAATTGACAAGGAAAAATCGGCAAGTGCAAAATCAAGCAGTTCTGGTGGTAGTTCTGGTGGCAGTGCAAGTAGAAGTTCAGCCGTTTCAAGCACGAAATCAAGTAGCAAACCGAAAACCTTTTGGGAGAAATTTGCCGCAAACATGCAAAAAGCAGCAAACGCCAACAAGGGCAAGCCGAACCGTAGCAAGCCGAGAAGCAAGCCGAGGCGTAGCAATATCAGTCGCCCAAAACGGTTTTATGGAAGGTAAAAAAACATGGCAAGGAAAGCACGAAATTATCGTGAATATTTTAGTGTAAGCAAACCAACAAAAGCAAAGGTAATAAAAGCCAAAAAGAAAAGGAAGTCGGAAACTGGCAATTTAGTAACGCAAGTGAAAGTCGCAAATGCAAGGCGTAAAAAAGAGGAAAAGACATTAGCACAAAAGCAAATTGCTATGCTAACGAAAAACGACCTTGCTAAGATGGAACATGTTGCAAGACTTCCAAACCCTAATCTTGCCAAGAAGATATATAGCAAAGACGAAAAGAAACGAATAAAGAAAAGCACAGAAACTTTCGTTAAAAAAGCCCCTGCGGTAGCAGGATTTTTAGAGGGCAGTAACCTTGCCCCCACAAAACTAAAAACCCAAACCGAACAACAGACTGGCAAGAAACTCAATACCAAGAAAGCCGAAAGCACAACCGCATACAAGGTCGGCGAAATGGCAGGTATTATGGGTTCTTTTGTTGCAACTGGTGGTCTGGCAGAGGGTGCAATCGCAAAAGGCATACTCAAAACAAGTGCAAAGAGAACCGCAAAAAAAGCAGGCGAAAAGGCGGTAAAAGAAACGACCGAAAAGGTTGCCAAAGAAGTTGCAAAGGCAGAGGCGAAAAGGGCGAAAGCAATAACGAAAGCCAACAAAATTAAAGATATTGAAAAACGGAACGCAATAAAGCGACAGGCAGGCGACGCTTTAAGAGCCACTAAAAACAAGGCGAAAACAGCAGGCAAGAAATCAATAAGCGACGCAAAGAGGCGGGCGGAAAAAGAAGCATTGAAAAAAGTTCCGTCAAAGAAAAAAGTTTTCCTTGCAAAACGAGGGGCAGACGCAATAGCAGGCGTACCCATAAATGCTTCTCTGTCATCAAAAGAGGGCGACTTCGGTAAAAATATGGCACTCAATACTGGTCTTGATGTGGTCGCAGGCACAGTAATGGGCGGTGCGGCGAAAGGCATTAGCAAACTCGGTGATAAAGGCATAGGGTCATTAGGCAAAAAGATAGGCAAGTATTTTGAAAAACAGGGTGATGAGAACGCAAAGAAATTAAGAGAACTTAATACTAAAAAAGCAGAACCGAAAAAAGCAGAGGCAAAAGGTGAAAAGGGAACTACACCCCCGAAAAAAGCAGAACCAAAGGAAACGGCTAAAACCGTTGCAAAATCAAAGGTATCAGAGGGTGGCAAGGGCAAAAAAAGTCCGTCAGAAGCGAAATCAGGGCTTCCAAAAACTGGAAAAACCACGCAAAAAACACCTAAAACAGCATTACCAAAAGAACAGAAAGTTAAAGTCGCAACAAAGGCAAAAGCGAAAAAAACAGCAACGAAAGACATCAAAACGGAAAAAGCAACCCCAAACATCAAAACGGAAAAAGCAACCCCAGACATCAAAACGAAGAAAGCAACAAAAGCCAAAACGGAAAAGTTGTTGAAGTCTGGAAAAGCAGTTAGCACCGAAGATTTATGGAAAGCCGATAAGTTAAAGTTAGGCAGATACCAGAAAGCAACCAAAGCAGAACCCAAAATCAAAGTTTATAAGAACGCCCCTGAAACAGGTCTGAAAGATGTATGGACAAAGATAAGTCCGTTACGCAAAGTAAATATTATAGAGAAAAGAGCAAGAAAACTTAAAACATATAAAGACGCCCTTGCAAATGTGAAAGTTGGCAAAACTGGAAAAGTCAAAGCGTTGCAATATGTTGAGAGTAACAATAAAAGAGATGTTGCCCCAATAGAGGTTTATCCGCATGGTAAGCGTGGCAAATCTTATGAATACGGATTATATAACAGCGACAATGGTTGGGAAGCGATATTACTTGAAACTGGCAGAAAGTTAAAAATAAAGGGCGAGTTCAAAACAAGAGCCAAGTTAATCAAAGTCCTTGACAGCCCAACGTGGAAAGCCATTATGAAAGAACACAGGGCGAACGGAAGATTTTATAATGAACAAGTTGCCCAATTCAAAAAAATAGCAAATGAGAAAATAGCACAAAACAAAGAGATTATATCAAAAGCCACAAAAGGAAAGCGTATTGCTATGCTGAACGAAGAAAAGCCAGTTGCGGTAATTGGTAAAGGCAAAAACGCAATAGTCGTAAGGTCAGGCAAGGTTCGTGCCGTTAAGTTTTACGAAAAACGAAACCCACAAAGCGAAAGAATTGGTGCTAACCCTGCCGAAGTGAAGTCAAACAGAGAAACATTACCAAAACGGAAAGAACGCTTAAAGTCATTTGTCAATTCATACAGGCGGGCATTTGTAAACTCGTTAGGCGTTTTTGATGATATTGCGAAAGCAACAAAAAGCAAGGAACTTTCGGCACAAACAAATGCTATGCGTACTACCACAAAGACCATAGACACTACTCTCGGCGATTATTGTGTTGGGTGGGACTACAAGAACAAAGGGAAACCCGTTGTAGAAATATGTTCCCCCATAAACGAAAGCGGGAAGATGAACGAATTTTCAGAATATCTTTATCACAGACTTAACATTAAGAGGGTTCGGTGGGGCAAAGATACTTTCGGAAAAGACACATATACGGCGAAAGACAGCAAAGACATAATAGCGAAACTAACGAAAGACAGCAACGGCAAACTCACAGAACAAGGGAAACAATTTGAGGCGTGGGCAAAAGACGTTTACAGGTTTTATGCAAACCAAAAGCAAATCTTAATTGACGCAGGTGTATGGCGGGCAACTGACGAAAAAACAACGGCAGAACAAGTTGCAGAGGCGGTAGACAAGGAAATCGAGTTATCGTTTAAGTCAAACACCCTTACAGCGTTAGAGGAACAAATAGCAGACGCTTATGTTTCAACATATAGAATTAAGACATTAAGATTAAAGGGCAAAAAAGCGGTAAAGGGAAGCGAAAGAGATATTTTGCCCATAGACGAACAAATGACAGCCCATACCACTAATGTGTGGGAAACGTGCCAATTAAGCGAACTTATGAAATCGACACTAAAAGCATTGAACTTGCCTGTCGGAAGTCGCCAAATGTTTGATGTGGACGAATTGGCTGAACTCCAAATCCCCCAAATTGTTAAGAACAAGGAGGGTGAAGTCGTTACAAGTATGAACCAAATTACTGGCGATATGGTAAGAAAACTTGACGACAAGAACCCCGACTTTATCAAATATAATGCAAACTATTTTGCAGACGGCAAACAGTACAAGGTAGAAGTAACAAAAGATATGTATGACGCTATTCAAGCACACATAGGGGCAACAAACCCCGACTGGCTTGTGAGTTTAGTCGCTCGTACTTCACCATTTAACAGCGTATTCAAGAAACTTGTTACTTCATACAGTCCAGTATTTATACCTAAAAACTTTTTAAGAGATAGTGGCGACGGATTATTCTATTCAACAGATACTCCAAGGTTTTTAATGGCACAGCCGAAAGCCGTAAAAGAAGTTACTTTCGGATTTGACCCCACAAAGAAAGACGAAATATCGTATATGGAACTGTATAGAGGCGGTGGCGGATTTTCTGCCTCATTCTTTGAAACCTCTAACGGTATCAAATATAAGACTGGCGTTTTCAAAAGCCAATTAGACAGGGTAGAACGGACAAACCAACGAATAGAGCAGTTGCCAAGAATGGCGGAGTTCATACAAGTGCTTGACAAGGAACTTGACGGCAGACCACTTAAAGAAGCAACGAAAGAAATGATTGACAAGGCAATATTGGCGTCATCAGATATAACGGTAAACTTTGGGCGTTCAGGCAACATTGGCAAACTTATTAACAGAGGAATTGCCCCATTTTTCAACCCTGCTATGCAAGGCACAAGCAAAATAATAAGGACTATTGCAGACACAGAGGGGGCAAAGGCATACACAATGCTAATGGCAAAGGCAACAGTATTCGGTATCGCACCAAGTGTTGTAAACGAACTTTACCTCGCTGATGATGAAGATTACAGGCGGTTGACAGACAGAGAGAAAATGACTTACTACCTGTTCCCAATAGGCGACCACAAGTTTGTTAAAATCCCCAAAGGGCGTGTAATGAGTGTTCTATCGTCGCTATTCCAAGCACCAACAAGGGTGCTTGCGTCAGGCGACCCTGTTGAAGTTGTTGAATTAGGCAAAACAGCAATCGACCAAGTAGCCCCAATTTCTCCATTCAACACGTTGCTAACCCCTATCGGTGGGGCAATAACAAACACGACGTGGTACGGTGGCGGTGTTGAAACTATACAAGAGCGAGAAGACGCCCCCGAATTAAGGTTTGATGAAGGCACAAGTTCAATATTTAAGGCAATAGGCAAGAAACTAAACCTCTCGCCGAAGAAAATACAATATGTCTTTGAACAGGAAACAGGTGTTCTTGCCGATTTTGTGTTGGCATATACCACACAAGAAGCAAAAGGTGGTTCTGCCCCTGCACTTGCACCATTTTATCAGGCATTTGTTACAGACAGCGTAAGACAGAATGACCTTTCAATGCGGTTTTACAAGCAAATTGAAAAGGCAAACCACACAAAAAGTCTTAACCCGACCAACAAAACCAGTAAAGAAGTCAGCCGTTTATCAGCATATCAAAACAGGGTAGCCGACTTAAACAACGCAAAAAAAGCCGTAGAACGAATGGATATACCCAACGAAGAAAAAGTCAAGTTGACCAATGTTATACTTAAACAGAAAAACGAACTTTTCAAAAATGCACTTGAAGGCAAAAAGTCAACCCCCAACGGTCATGTTCGTGATTTAGACGCAAAGGTAAAAGCGTTAGGCGAAAAATATGTTATAGACGAAATCACAAAAGGAAGCAACACATACAAGGGAATATACAATACTTATGTGAAAAAAGGCGGAAACGACAAAGACTTTTATAACGGTTATAAGGAGATATACAGAGCAAGCAAAATATCAAAAGTTGACGGCAAACCCTCTAACAGCATTATCGCATACGGTCTTGCAAAGGCGAAGTCCGATAACAAATTATATGAGGCGTTCGGTGTTGATAGATATAAGGGCATTTCAGAGGCACTTGTATCGTATGAAATTACGCCAAGAAATATTACGAAATTAAAGAAAAAGGTTGACGCTGACGATAACGGATATGTTTCCAAGACAGAAGCAGTCGCACTTTTAGACAGCACAGACTATTCAGCAGAGGAAAAATCGGCGTTATACAGGGTTATAGGGGCGTCGTGGAACTCCATTAACCCCTATGGCGATTATGTCGCTTACAACCGTTTGGGGAAAGGTCAAAGCGGTAGTTCTGGTAGAAGTTCTGGCGGTAGAAGTTCTGGCGGTAGAAGTTCTGGTAGACGGTCTGGAACAACAACGGCAAGTTCAGAGGCACAAAAAAAAGTATCACAAATGCAATCCTCTACTCTATCAAGACAATTATCAAGCATTAAAGACAGCACCTCATTAACTAAAACACAGAAAAAGAAATTGCTCGAAATATTGGCAAGAAGATACGCATAAGAGAAACCCCCTCGCAAGAGGGGGCTTTTTTAATGCATAATATTTTCTTTCATCTTTTCTAATGCCTTTTTCCGTATTCTGTATGCAGTTGTATGTGGAACACCTGCCTCCATAAGTTTTACTTCGGTCTGTATCTGATTTAACCCCTCCATAAAGAACGCTGATACTACAAGTTGTTCATCTTCCGTTAGTTGCCCATAAGCATTATCAAACATTTCAAAATACTTGTTTATATCGTCAATTTCACTCTGCTTGCTAAGGCGTCTAACCACAGTGTTCGGTACTCCGTCTGTTGACGGAGAGCATTGTATTCTTGTTTCGGAGTAGTCTATCCCCGCCGAAATAGATATATCGTCTAATTCGCTTAATAATGTTCGCTTAATCTCTTTATTTAGAAGATACTCACTACAAAACTTCACTATGTCAAAATATCTATCCTGAATTTTCTTCCACATATCAGTCCCCCTTGTACTCAATCAGTCTGTTCAAAATTGCCTTTCCCAAATCTTCTTTTCCATTGTCTTTGGGTATTATGGTTACATGGTTGTTTTCTGCCTCTGCCACTCGTCCTTTCACCTTGCGGAGATGAATCATATTGTAAAACCTAACCCAAGCCACATATTCAGGGTCAAGCTTTATTTTCACCATGTCATCTTCGAAAATAGTTTCTTTGTCAGTTTTTATGCAAGGTTTAAGCATTATTTCGAAACTCATTATTTCGCTCCCTCCTTAAAAAACATATCACTCACCCTTGTACTCAATCAGCCTGTTCAAATACCAAATCGCCTTTTTCAAATCTTCTGTGCCGTTTTTCAGGTGTTGTCTTGAAATATATTTAATTGCGTTCCCAATACAGACCGCCTCGAATCCTATCAACTGTTCAGTAATTGATTGAATATAATCTATGGTTTCTATACTTCCTGCGGTGTAGTGCATAGGTCTATCCACTTTGTCATACGGCTTGTATTCCATTATTTCTTCGGTTTCCTCCATTAGCGTATCCATAATTTTAGACTCTGGTTTTGTTTCACTCATAATATTTCCTCCCGATTTGTCCTGCTCATAGCATTCTCTGGAACAATAATCACCGCAATCTTCGCAATCTCTCATAATATTTCCTCCCATTTCACCCTGCTCATAACATTCTCTGGAACAATAATCTTGTTTAGGACTGAATGCCTTAAACTTTTATTTTCCATAACTACTTGACAAAACATGTACTTAATGTATAATATAGTTGAACCACTGAAAGGGCGAATGCCTCGTAGGTGGTGTTTTCTTTTATCGGGGATAAATTATGTTTTTTAGGCATAATATTGTGTAAATCAAAATCGACCAGTCCAATCCTCATAAATCCACCCTCCCGAACATTTCAATGGTTTCGGCTTTCTGTAATTCTGCACATCTTGTGCCTTGCCGATGGGCTTTCTCGATTTTTGTATCAAGTTGGCTCTTTTTCCGCTTTTTCCGTTTTTCCTCAAATGTTTTATAACTGTCCTGCTTCGTTTGTTGATAAGACGCCTTTTGACA